>Ga0308004_10000060_pt1 | contig 54509 bp, 47 predicted proteins | sample Neamet38_FD_203156 | JGI IMG/M metagenome (GOLD analysis project Ga0308004, IMG submission 203156) | Marine microbial communities from water near the shore, Antarctic Ocean - #38 | ecosystem: Environmental > Aquatic > Marine > Unclassified | place: Southern Ocean | collected 2014-06-06 | reverse complement strand
GTTCTATTCACTCTTCCACACACACATATTATACTACTTTGCATTGGCAGGACTCGACGAAACTCCCAAACTACTACGCATTATGATAGTGAGACAACAAACTAAACCCTTTAGTCGGGCTTAGTCGTTCTGCATACAGTCGCATGGGTTACGCCCTCTTTATGAGGACATGGTACACACGACAATATCTTAACAGAGAACTTATGTTTCCATTGGTTCAATGTCTTTTGGACGCTTGCGTCCTCTCCACGAAGTATTTTTATCTCGTACATAAGAAGGTTTATTAGTTAATTATTAAAGAGAAGAAATAACAAAGAAAGCTTTGTGTTTTAACACAGTTTGTATTGCGAAGCTCTATGGGTTCAACTGTAACAGTCAAAGCAATCTTTGTTAATTATTAAAGAGAAGAATAGCAGGCCCTGTTAAGAGCCCGCTACTGTAAATCAAGATTCAATGTAATCTTGGTACAACTTACTTTCGAATAGTAATTTGCTTATGTCAATAAAGCCGTTAGTATCGTGCGGTAATAAGACTAACTCTTCCTCGCTTAGATTGTCTAATAGGAATTGCATAAACTTAATTACATGCATAGTTTCACGGTATTCTTTAGGATTGTTTTTCACGGTCCAAGGTTTTAGTTAATATTAATTAATGAAGAGAAGATTAGCAGGAGATGGTTAGTCCCCTGCTTACTATTATAATACACGACCTAATGATTCACGCATACCTGACGAACCTATGTTACCTGCAAGGTCACACATAGTCTCGTTGAAGTCGTCCTTACTTGATATAAGGAACTCAACAGGTGAGTCGTTAGTGATTATCAACTCCATTGCACATGGATATGTAATCGAAGTATTGTCAACATAGTCAACAAGGTCACTCAAGCTTAAGTATTTCATAACGAATGGGTTTAGTTATTTATATCAGAGAAGATTAGCAGGACATGGGAGAAGCATAGGGGTATCCAAAGTTTTGCACACCATGGGGGTCACTAACGGAATACATCCGTACTCAAATAAATATAAATTATTTTTATGTATTTTTGAATCTAAACTAAATATATAATATTATGCCTGATAAAGTAAAGAAAGCCAAGAAAGCTGGTAAGAAAGTAATACGTAAGATTAAGAGAGGTAAAGACGTTCAGTCTCAGTCTTCTAAAGATATTATGGCTAAAGTAGTTGGACGTACACAAGACCCCGTAAGAGGTGGTAGTGCTGGTAGTGGAAGTGTTAAAAAAACAACTACTCAACAGAAAATTCAAGGGAAGACTCAAAGTCTTTTATCAACACGAGCAAAGAAAAAAGTTGTTGCTATAAATAAAGCATCTTACTCTAAAGGTGGTAAAATAAAGAAAGCTAAAGAACCTGTTAAGAATAAGGTTAAGCGTAAGATTTCTCAAGTGAAGAATCGTAAGGTTGAGAAGCAATATAAAAGAACTCACAATACTAATTTGTTAGATAAAGGTAACCCAAAGGATAGAGGATATTCTAAAGGTGGTTTTATTCAGCACGACTAAATATATATTATGCCAATAGGAAAAAAAAGAAAAGCTAAAAAAGCTGCAGCCCTAAAGCTTCGTATAGATAGAGAAGACAACAAGAACAGAGCCTCTAGGTTAAAGCAACAAGCTAAAGCAGACCAGAAGCCAGTTAAGATAAAACAACCTAAAGCTAAGAAGCTAAGCACCCCTAAAGGAGAAGCTAGTTTAGGTAAAAGGTTTAGCAATACATTTACTAATGCTTACAACGAATCTAAAACTAAAAAGAAATCTTTTAGTAAAGGAGGATTCATTCAATTCGACTAATATGGCTAGAATGAGAAGTTTCGGAGGACGTGCAGTATCTAAGCAAACAAAGAGAGCTGCTCGTAAATTAATGCGTGGAAAAACTAACCAAGGTGGTGATTTTGAACGCCAGACTAAAGGTGCTAGTAGAAAACAACGCAAGAGAGCAGCTGTAGCTACAGTCTATGCATCTAAGCGGCAAGCTAAGTTTGGTAAAAGCAAGCACCAGAAAGAATTAGGTACTAACGCAATGGCTAGCTTAGGCGTTGCTAGAACATCATTTAAGAATGGTGGACTCATACAACACGATTAATATTTTATAATATATTAATATTATGTTTTTTGATTTAAGAGGGTTCAGTAATATGAGCCCTTTTTTTTATTAACTTTGTATCATGGAAACAATGGAGAAGCAAAAAACAAAGTTTGGTGTAGTGGAGCTAATGCCAAATGGAAAGATATTTGGGTACGTGAACGTAGCTGAAATGTCTGACAAGAGAGAGTCTGCGATTATGGAAGACTATATAGAAATGGGATACCTACCAATTGTTAATAACTATAAGCTTGCTGGAGGTAGTACATCAACTATATACTACAAGTACCTTGACGAGGATGGCGAACCAGAAGAAGGTGAGTCAACGCATGTAATTCACGGTGTCTTTATAATGAAAACAGAACTCGAAAAGTATGTACCTACTAAAAATAAGTAATAAAGGAAGCGTTGTTGAGGATGATGGCATATTTGGTATACCAGAATTCAAAGACCTTATAGATTCCAAAAGCTTTGGTAGTAAAGGACTCATGTATGTTGCATATATAGCAGATTATGACTCCCCGTACCGACACTTCACACTCGATGAGAGAGTTAGAGTCGTATCTAAAGACTTATATCAAGACTATGAGTGGAAAGGCTCAAAAAATAAAAAAATTGCTGCCGCAATACTTAAGTATAACCAACTTCAATATGACCCCCTGGATGCTCAACTCTCAGCTTTTAATGAGAAGATAAATGAGTATACTGAATTGCTCGATTCTACTAAGATTAATATAGATAATGCAGCCGACATACAGAAGATTATGATTGGCGTAGAGAAAGTGTTAGGGACTAGACAGAAACTATTAGATGCTATTGAGAGGCGTGGTGAACGTTCTAAGATTGCTGGTAATAGAGAGCTTAGTTATTTAGAAACTTTACAGAGCCAAAAGAATGTTTGATGCAAAGAAGTATCAACCTTTAATTTATGAAGGTGTTCCTACCTTAAATCCAGAGAGTGTTTCTTTCAGGGAGTATTGGGACGAACAGATTGAGAGGTGTAAGTTCGGGTTCGCACCCAAAGGCATGCCACGAATCACTGGTAAACACTATTATTATTTAAACTTCTATAAAATTTTAGGTAGTGATGGCGTTAAGGGTAACAGTCGTAAGACTCTTATCGCTCCTTGGTATAGAGATATGGATAAGTATTACTTTGACTTGTTCGATACATGCAAGGAAGAAGAGAAAGGAATGATTGTTATTAAGGCTAGAGATAAGGGCTTCTCTTACATGAACTCTGGTATCCTGGCACACGAATACACATTCTATCCGTACAACCACGTAGGGGTAGCCGCAGGACTTCAGGTGACCGCTACATCCTTCTTTGATAAGGTGAAAGCAGGACTCAACAATCAAAACTCCAATTTTAGACACTCAACACTTAAAGAAGGTGAGGAAGTTCTTAAATCTGGTTATAAAATAAAAGACAAAGAAGGTAAATGGGGTGTAGATGGATTTCAATCTGTTATACACTGTAGAACGATGAGTAATCCTGAAGTATATAAGGGTGAACGTCTTTCTGTGATGGTATTTGAGGAAGCTGGGGAATTCAAAGAGTTGCTTAACGCTTATATGTCATCTAAGGCTTGTTTCATGGATGGGAATGTCCAGTATGGAGTTCCTATTATTGGTGGAACGGGTGGAGATATTGAAGCAGCCTCTAAGGATTTCATGGAGATGTATTATAATGCTGATGCCTTTAACCTTATACCTATGTTTATTCCTGCTTCCATGTGTTATCATGGATTCTTTGATATAAAGACAGGTACTTCAGATAATGACGGGGCTACAAAAGCTCTTAAAGACAGAAGAGAACAACTACATAAGGCAGGTAATCAGAAAGGATACAACCTAGAATTACAAAATTACCCATTATCCGTAGAAGAAGCTTTCTTACAAACTAAGAACTCTAGATTTAATGTGGCTAAGATAAACGCACAACGAAGTGAGATACTAAGTAGTGAAGATTTGCAAGGTCAGATACAAAGCGGTAGACTAGAATGGGAAGCCGAAGGAATGCAAGTCAAGTTTGTTCTTGATAGGAATGGTCCATATAAGATATTAGCACACCCAAACACTGAACTTAAAGGTTTAGATATAGGTGGAATTGATTCGTATGACCAGGATGAGTCGTCAACTTCCTCTTTAGGGAGTGCTATTATCTTTAGACGATTCTATAACATGGAGATAGCTGGAAACTACCCTATTGCTGAGTATACAGAGCGTCCAGACACAGCAGAAGAGTTCTGGGATGGGTGTCTAAAATTAGCCGTATATTACAATGCGAAAATGCTGATTGAGTTCACTCGTATTGGAATCATTGGATATTTCCAGAGAGCAGGAGGAAAACAATATTTAAAAGAGAGACCAACAACAGCTCACTCACCTAAAACTGTTAACAGGAATAGGTACGGTCTTCAAATGAATAAACACACTAAAGCAGTGATGGAACAATTCATGGAGAACTATATAGAGGAGAATTGTGGTGATATTTGGTTTGTAGATTTACTGGATGAACTTGGTAGTTACGGATTACGTAACACGGATAGGGCGATAGCCTTTGGTTTATGTTTAGTACACGACATTGACTTATATGATAAGCAAGTAAAAAGAGATGAACAAGTACAAGGGAATTTAGGCTTTGTATATTATAAAAGAGAAAACGGAAGATTAGTTCCATATAAAAAATAAAAAATGAGTGACTTTCCAAAACAGTTCGTTCCAGATAGCGAAAAGAATGAAGAGTGGTGTGAGAAAAACATCAAAGCTATTGTAGCAGAGTTAGAGCAAAGTAATGCAGAAGGCTCTACCAGTAGTTACGATAAGGATGTTAGAAACTACAGACTATACAATGGTGATTTAATCTATGATGATTACAGTTATGTGACTGAGCAGTATAAGATGACATCTCCAGCAACCATGGGGAATTACCCTTTGTCTAAAAATAAAATTGACCTTCTATGTAATGAAGAGTTGAGTAGACCTTTAGATAAGAGTGTATTTGCTATTAACATGGATGCAGCGATTAGAAAGGAACAGTTTAAAGTTTCTCTTATAGCTAATGACTTGCTTAATGAAATCAATTCCGAATTAGAGAATAGTTATGGGATGGAGCTGGATATGGATAATAAAGATTTTCCTATACCTGACGATATTGACCATTTCATGAGATTTGAATACAAGGAAGTTGTAGAAGAGTCTATCAAGGATGGTTTAGATTACCTAGGCGAGAAGTACAAGATGAAGAAGGTGTTCCATGAAGGGATGAGAGATTTACTTGTAACTGGTAAGGAATTTTATAAGATATATGTAAAAGATGGTGACCCTTACTTTAGAAGGGTAGACCCACGTACATTCGTATTCGATAAGTCTATAGAAAGTGATTTCTTAGATGATGCTCAATGGGCAGGTGAAGAAAGATGGTTAAGCGTAAATGAAATATTAGACGAATATAGAAACGAGTTTGATGACGAAGATGTTCGTGAACTTGAAGATATGCGTCAGTCTGGTTCTGAGAACATAGACAAATGGAATAGCCAATTTAATTGGGTAGATGTAGATGATTACAAAAACATAAAAGTTAGAGTAGTATCTGCAGAATGGAAATCCATAAAAACCATTAGAGTAAAGGTTTCAGAAAACAAGCACAATCCAGAACACCCATTCCATAAAGTTGTAGGAGAACACTACAAAGCAAGAAAAGGTGATGTAATAGAAACTAAACATGTAGATGATATATGGGAAGGAACTATGATTGGTGGAAAGATTACAGTAAACTGTAGAAGAAGACCTAATCAAATACGTTCTGTAGATGACGCTGGTAGTACTTCTTTATCTTATGTTGGTGTTATATATAACCACACTACAGGTAAGTCTACTAGTTTAATGGACATTCTTAGTCATATACAAATGCTATATAACATTGTTATGTACCATATTGAATTAGCATTAGCTCGTTCTGGGGGTAAGGCAGTAGTATATGATGTATCTCAGATGCCTACGAACTTAGGTATGGACATGCAAGATGTTATGTACCACTTAAAGAATGATGGTATTATTCCTATAAACTCTCGTGATGAGGGTGGGGACTCTGCACCGTTTAATCAGTTCCAACAAATTGACTTTACATTATCTCAATCTGTTCAACAACTTATAAACCTTAAGGTAATGCTTGAACAGACCGCAGGTCAGGTTTCAGGTGTATCACCACAAAGAGAAGGTGCTGTAGAGCAGTATGAATATGTAGGTAATGTGCAAAGGTCTGTAACTCAGTCTGCTATATCAACTGGTGGTTGGGTATTTTCTCATAACATAGTTAAGAAGAAGGTTATGGAAGACCTTGCTAACTTAATGAAGATAGCTTGGGCTGGTGGAAAGAAAGCAGCATTCATATTCGGAGATGCTGGATATAAGATGCTTAGCGTCCTTCCTGATGTAGCTTTAAATGACTATGGTATATTCATGGGAGATTCTGGTAAAGATGATGCACTTAAAACTCAAGTTCAGCAAATGTCTCAAGCAGCTCTTCAATCAGGTACTATTACTTTATTAGATGCCCTTAAAGTTATGAAGGCAGATACTATGAGTGAAGCTCAAGTTATATTAGAACAGGGTATAGATGCTATGAAGAAAGAACAAGCTGGTGCTCAAGAACAACAACAACAAATGCAACAACAACAAGCAGAAGCTGACCAAGCTAAAGTTCAGGCAGAAACCGAACTTAAGAGAATGGATATTGAAGGTAGAATCCAAGTGGCTCAAATTAATGCAGAAGCTAGAATCGCTGCTCAGGAGATTGCTTCTGATGCAAGTAGAGATATGGATGATACGAGAGAGAGAAACAAACTTGTTTTAGAGAAGGTTAAGTCTGACTTTAGTTCACAACAAAAGGACAAAGACAACGAACATCAATCTAAAATGGAGGCCAAAAAAAGTATACAAAAAAAATAATATCTTTGTAACTAGTTAAAAGCAAACAAAATGGCAGAAGAAAGCAAATTAATTGATGAGGTTTTAAGCGACTCAGAAGAAACAACACAAGACGTAGGGTTTGACCCAACATCATTTTTAAGTGGTGCTGGCGATGACGCTACCAGTCTAGCTGAGAGTTTAACCACGAACACGGAAGACACTAAGGAAGTGGAAACAACTGATAACCAGGAAGATGGATTTTCTTGGGGTGAAATTGAAGACGAAGCTCCAGCAGTTGAAGAAGAGGTAGTGGAAGAGCCAGTTGAAGAAGAAGTGGAAGTTGAGGAGTCTGATGACGACTGGGACGAAGCTGAGACTAAAGATGATGCAGAACAAGAAGTTTCTGCTGAACTTGATTGGGAAGAAATAAGTAAAGAAGCTGGTTTTGAAGCCTCAAGTAAGGAAGAGTTTATCGCTAAGATAAAAGATTTACAGAAGCCCCCAGTTCAAGAAAACGATATAATTAAGAATCTAAACTCATTCTTAGAGATGAGCGATAAAGATTTAGTTATTGCTGATATGCGTGCTGCAAAATACGAAGATGAAGATATTGCAGATACCGTTGACAGATTACAAGATGCTGGATTACTAAAGCGTGAAGCTGGATTAGTTCGACAACAACTTACTAAGCACATCCACGGAGAGAAGGATAGAATTAGAAAGGAAGAAAAGGAATCTGAACAACAAAAGACTGAGGGTGCTAAGAACTCACGTAAAGAACTACAAAGCTTTATTAAAGATAAAGAAGAGTTCTTTGGTGGGAAGGTATCTCAGAAAGATAAGAAACAACTATATAATTACATAACCAAAGGGGATTTCGCCCAAGAAGTGTTTGAGACTCATGCCAATGTTGCGGAGGCTGCCTTCTTATGGAGAAACAAAGAAAAGATTTTCAAAATGGTTCGAACGCAAGGCGTAGAACAAGGAAAGTCTCGTATTTTAGATGGTATAACATCACCGTCTAGGAAAAATCATTCATCTAAGAGCTTTGAAGCTCCGAAGAAAGGTTTTGACCCGAGTAAGTTTAGTAATTAAATAATGTTTAATTAATTATTAACGACTAATAAACAAAACAAAAATGAAGGTTTATAATGCAAAATATGACCCAGCATACAATACAGCGGACAACTCCCTTGTAAACAATATGCTAAAGTACCCTGAGATTGCGAAGAAAATCATTGAATTGTATCCTCGCTACTCTATGACGTACTTACTTGAACGCCTAGGATTTGGTGCTTCTGAAAAAGTAATTGGTGGAAGCTCTTTCGAGTGGAAAATCATGCAACGTTATAAAGCTCCTGCTGGACTTGATGCGGCTTACGCTGTCAATGCTTCTGTTGGAACTGTTGGAACTATCAAGATTTCAAGTGCTGGTGGTGCTGATGAATACTGTATGTTAAATGTAAACGATGTAATTCGTTTCGAGTCTGGTGCTACGGCATTAGTAACTGCTGTAGGTTCAATCAACTCTGCTGATGCTGGAAGCACTGATGTTACAGTTAAGCATATTGATGCTTTTAACTTTTCTACCTCTAACGCTCTTGCAACAGAGGTTGTTGCAGTAATTGGTTCTGCTTTTGGACAAGGTTCATTAGGTGATGAAGTTGGTGAAGGTTATGCTTACCCAGAAACTCACAGAAACCACTTAACTCTTTCTCGTAGAAAGTGTAAGATTAATGGTATTGATTTACATGATGTTACTTGGGTTGAGCACAATGGTCACAGACTATGGTACTTTACTAAGGAGCAACAAATGACTGACCAATTCATGTACGAACTTGAATTGAATCGTTGGTTTGGTAAATCTTCTGTATCTGGAGATATTGCTTACCCTGGTGATGCTGGTACTACTGCTACTGGTCTTCCAATTATGGGTGACGGAATTTTAGCTCAAATAGCTTTAGCTAATCAATTCACTACTGCTGGTCTTGGTATCACTGAAGGTGAGTTATTGAAATTCATCGGTACTTTATCTTTAAGTTCTTTAAAGGCAACTGGTAACGAATATGTAGTATTTACTGGAATGCAAGGAATGATTCAATTCCAACAAGCTATGACTGCTCACTTGGCAACAATGGGTTCTGCTTCTAGCTTAATTGCATCTAAATCTGGTGAAGGTGTAGCTGTAGGAACTAACTTTACTTCTTACTCTGCTTTAGGTAACAACATCAAATTGGTACACAATCCATGTTTCGATGACCCTAATGTTGCTACAATGACTTCAGGTATTTCTGGTACTGGATTTAACACTGCACAATTATCAGGTTTAATGGTAGTTATGGATATGAGTGTTCAAGATGGTGTAGCTAACGTAGAGCTTATCTCTAAAGGTGCTGAAGGATACAACAGAAACTATGTTAAGAAATATGTTCCTGGTATGATTAACCCTAACGACCCGTCTTCAATGATGGCTGCTAACGGTAATGATACTTTCGAATGTCATATCTTATCTGAATCTGGTATCATTATTCGTAACCCACAATCTTGCGGTGTAATTATGCCTGCTGGATTAACAATTTAATTTTAACAAAAACTTTTAAATACAAATAAAATGGCTGAAGAAAAATACCTTAAGCAATACGAAAAATCCGCAACTGGTAATTACTTACTACGTTCACGCGGTACATTGAAAAATGTTCTAACAACTTCTGTAGCTAAAGTTCTTACTCAAGAAGAGTCTGGTTCTGTTGTCTATACAAACGGTGCTGTAGCTCACGTTATAACTTTACCTGCTCCTATTGCTGGATGCAACTTTAAGTTTATCTGTGCTGAGTCTACTGCTATTGTAGATATAGCTCAAGCTGCTGCTGCAGATAAGTTTGTAGGATTGATTCTTGATGGTGCTGGAACTGGCGATGAAGCTGCTTCTGGAGACGTTAAGATTCGAGTTATGACAACTGCCGTTCCTGGTGATGCTCTAGAATTAGTTTCAGACGGTGTAAGCTGGTTTGTTTCTGGTGCTTGTGACGCTGCAAACGGAGTTAAATTCGCTTAATAGTTTTAAATAACTAAATAATATTCACCCCTTCTTCGGAGGGGGTGTTTTTTAACTAACAACAAAAAAAGCAAGCATGGAGATTACAAAAAACCTTATTCATTACAAGCACAACAAATACTCTAAAATTAGTAACTTTAATTTTGGTAGTGCTTACAAAGACAAATCAGGAAGACTGCACGAGTTAAAAGATGTAAACGGACTAGAACAGCAGTTTGTTACAAGTCGTGCCTCATTCATCTTAAACACCTCTATAGAAGGAGATGTAATAACAGACGAATGGTTGAAGAGTCATCCATCTATATTAGCTGCTTGGTCTCGTATTGATATACAAGAAAAAGAAGAAGCTGATACTAAAGAGACATTAACTTCTGCTCAAGCTATTATTGAGGCAGCTAAAATGTCAGACTCTGATGTGAAAGTATTCGCAACATTAAGTCGTTTTAACCTTAATGCTAGCTTAGATGTGTTAAGAGCTAAAGCAATTAATGTAGCTCAAAGTGACCACGCTAAATTCATGGAGGTTCATTTTGACCCAGAGAAGGAACTTAGAGTGTTCATCATGGAAGCGTTGAAGGCTAAGAAGATAAACTATAAGAACGAAACGTTCTATTATGGTAAAGAAGCTATCGGAACTAACGAGGAACAGGTGTTAGTTTGGTTAAAAGATAACAAAGATATTTTAGCTATCTTGAAGCATGAAATAAGAGGTGAAACTACGCCTAAGAAAAAAACAATTAAAGTTAAAGAGTAATGGATTCAACCGCTGGTAAAGCTCGTATAAGGAATATCATAGACAGTGAAACCACAGCTTACTTTTCTGACGCAGAGTTAGCAGAGTTTCTGGAAATGGCTACTGATGAATTCGTACAGCAGTACTATATGGGGTTTGAAACCACTCAAGACAACAGAGATAAATTACAGGATTTAGTTATTAGCAAAGAACAAGCATTTGTAGATGGTACTGCAGTAGTATTAGGTACAATGGATGGAAGCGATGTATATGGTAGATTTTTATCTGCTTATGTAAAGGCTAGTCCTAATGTTAATGTAAAGGTTATTCAGATAGGTGATATTACAGCTTATTTAAACGACCCCTTTAACAAAGCTGATGCTAGTAATCCAGTAATGTATTTTAAAGGTGGTAGTGCTTATTCTATAGGTTTATCATCAAGTACAGAACTTGTAGTTACGTACTTACAGTACACTACAGATTTTACAGATTTAAACGCTACGACACACGAAGAAGTGTGTCAGATTGCAGCTCGAAAAGTCTTGGCGACATTGGGAGACCCAAGATACCAAATGATTCAGTCAGAATTAACTGAACGACGAGTTTAAAGATGCTTTTTGCTCCCTGCTTTCTAGAAAGGGTAGAGTAGGGTTTCCTTGCTTTACCCTTTCTTATTAAAAAGATATTATGGCTACACTAAATGAAATAACATACAACATAAAGAATTTAGTTTCTGGTGGCGTTGCGTCCGATGATTCTGATATATCTAATCGACAGATTAAGTTTATGGTACATTACCATAGAGCTAATCTATTAATGCAATACACTGATAACGGAAAGAAGGCATCTAATGCTTGTTTCCAAATGGATGTTTTAAGTCCTACCTCTTCTGGAGCTACAATAAAACATGTAGTAGGGTTTAATGATAATAGAGGTATTAGGAGTGTAGCATATAAAGATGATACATCTATTGAGTCAAGCTACTCACCACTACCTATAATACAACACCACGACAGGATGTTCGTGAACAACTCAAGATTCATATTAAGCGCAGGAAGTAAGATAGCAACATTATCCGATAGAAAGCTTTACGTATGGGAAGGAGACTCGATAGTTTCTGGAGGTTCTGTAGAGGTTAATGGTATATTCTCTAACCCAACAGAGGTTAGTTCTTATGTAGATGATGAAACAACTCAATACCCTATACCAGAAGAGTTAATAGCTGTATTGGTAAAAGAAGTATTGAAACAAGAATTCAGCATCATAATGAGTGTACCATCGAAAGGACCAAACAACCAGGTTGATGAAAACGCGGCAAAAGGCAAGTAGTAATACTTACAAGAAATACAAAGACAAGTACGTATCCATTAAGGATATATACAACTCTATAAAGAGTGGTCTAAGAGTTAAGGGGGAGAGAAGTGATAGAGCCATGTCTTATGCTGAGTATTACTCCATTATGGAGGCTTTCTTAGATAATACGATAGATATAGTAGCTAGACAGCAAGAGGTCTTTAAACTTCCTGTAAAGCTGGGTTCTATCTACACAAAGAAATTACCTCACAAAAGACCCTTTCATGTAAGGCTGGATGTTGAGGCAAGTAAAAGAGAGAATAAGACTGTTTTATATAAAGTTCCTATACTTGATGATGAGTATGTGAAAGTTATGTGGGATAGACCTTACAAGTATAATCAATATAAAGTATTGCCCTTGAGGAGATTTAAGGAGATAATAAAACAACAGACATGAAAGGAAATCCTAGAATAAGTGTTAAACAAGTTGTAGCTGCGGTTATACGTAATTTAGGTATACAAGATGCTGCAAGAGAATTTCATAACTTTGTAGAGTGGGCTTTTGAGGCAGAGAAAAAGATTGGCTCTTATACCACTTTCGATAAAAAAGTTATCTCACTAGTAGTTACAGGCAAGAAGACTTTACTCCCTTCTGATTTTCTTAACATGATAGAAATCAAGAACCCTTTAGATATATCGGGTTCTTCTTATGACCAGGGGGTAGATATGTATGTATCAGGGGGTTACTTAAATATAGATGTAGCAGACGGAACTACCATAAAGGTTCATTACGATGCTATATCAACTGATGAAGAGGGATACCCTACTATATCGTCAGCCCACGAGGATGCTATCGCTTCTTACATTATGTATAAATATAAAGGAAGAGAGTATTATAATCAAAAACTTCCCAGATATGTTTATCAAGATTTAAAACAAGAGTGGTCTTTCCAGTGCGCTCAAGCAAGAGGTAGAGACAATATGCCTACCAAGCAGCAGTGGAGAAATATCAGTAAATACTGGAACACTCTTAAGCCTAGTAGTAATGAAAACAAATTGTTTTAATCATGGCAGAATCTCCTAAAAAACCAAATTCATTCTCAAAAGGAATGATGTCTGATTTAGACGCTAATATATTGCCTTCCGAAAACTATAAGTCAGCAACAAACGCTAGACTTCTAAGTAGGGAGGATAATTCTTTTGTTTTAAAGAGCTCAAAAGGTAATACACTTCTTGATACTTTAACAGAAGTAGAGGTTAGTTATTCATTTTCAGAAGCAAGTATCTTGGGTGAATCTGAGATAGATGCTTTAACAGACCCAAGCATTATTGGGTTCAAACTGATTATCACAGGTACTTCTGGGTTTTCTGAAACTCACTATGTTAAAGAAGGGGATGTTTTAGGTTGGTGGGCTGGAGTATTTAGTGGTATTACTCTTGCTCCAGGAACAACTCCTAGTACATATATATTATTCGCAACAGCTAAGGCTTTAAGTGCTGATGAGGTTTCTTCTAGGCTTAATATATCATTTAGCTCTTCTAGTAATGTTAACACCATAATTAAGAGTGATAACACTAGTGATGTTATGACTATTAGTTATGAGGCTTTTATTCAACATACTGATGGTGGTATAGAAGATGATTGGATGACTTTAACGATAGGTGGTGGGTATACCGCCACTTCTAGTTCTATGATTTACAATACTGTAGGTACGGCTAATTTCTCTGACTACATGATTGCAATAGCAACATCTTCAGATGATAATGATGCTATATTTAAAATAACTCAAAATAACGATGGCACTTTAAAAACTAGAGAACTTATCTTATTAGCCGATTTAGGCTTGACTGATAAAGAGTCTATAAGGATTGAGGTATCTGAAGAGAATGAGCACTTCCATAGAATTTACTGGACAGACGGAATACTCCCTCTTAGGACTTTAAATCTAAAAGAGAGTGCATCTTTTTATAGTAGTTTAGAGGCTAAGGATTTAAATGTCTTTAAGGCTGCTCAACTAGAAAGTCCTAGTATTACTGGGATAATAGCTGGTGGTAATGTGAGCTGTGGTTCTCATTCGTACTGCTATAGGTTGGTAACAACTGATGGTAAGACTTCTAGGGTTTCTAACATAACTAATCCTGTACAGATATTAAAAACAAGCCCTCTTAGTAGTTATCACATGTCTCTTGGTGGTAGTTTAGATACTAACTCAGCTAACGCAGTGCAATTATCTATATACGGTATTGACCCCTCTTATAGTACAATACAAATTATAGATATAACTTACACTTCTGCTGAGGGTGCTATATTTGCGAATATAATTTCTGAGAGTGCGATAACATCATCTTCATTTAGTTACACTCATAACGGTAATGAAACTAAGGTTTCAATATCTATAGGTGAGTTACTAAAAAGCCATGTTAGTTGGGATACTTGCGCTGATTTAGCTATAAAAGATAATAGATTATTTGCCGCAAATTTAAGTAACAACGCAGATTCTGTAGATATAGATTTTAGAGTTAAGTCATATAAGTACGCTTCTGATGGTACTGGAACGGCAACAGCTCATGGTGGTCAAGAAAACCCTGACATACATGAAGATACAATGTATAAGGATGGTAATTTTGGTTGGATTAATGCTGCTCATGGAAGTAAAGTTCCTGGGGCAGAAACATTAGATTTTGATAATAGCACCGACGGTGTTAGGGTTACTTTTGCAACTAAAACATTTGACCTAAGCAAGGTTCAATATTTCGGTAATTCACAAACTTACGATACTGATTCTAATATAAACAAAGCAGAAACTACAACTAGTAGAGTCCCTCATTATGGGTTCTTAGAGAAAACTCAAGCAGGTGGTTATAATAATTACAAAAACCCTTTATTTACTAAAGACTTTACTGGATACCAAAGAGGTGAGGTTTATAGATTCGGTATCTTATTTTATGATAAATCAGGAAACCCAGGATTCGTAAGCCCTATAGGTGATATAAGAATGCCTGATGGTACAATGGATTATGCTAGTCTAAATTCTGAAGGAGCTAGACGTACAAGTAATGAAGATGGAGAACCTACATTCAAACACGCAGGGAGTATATCTAGTTTAAGTTTTTCTTGGTCATTTAGTTCTGGTTCTACAACATTAACTAAAGTTGGTGGAGGTATAGGGTTAAGCGTGCATGATTTAGTTACAGGTTCTGGTATATCTAATCACACCACGATAGTAAGTATAAATGCTGATACTAATTCTATAGTAATAAGTAGGGCTACAACAGCTTCTGGTGGAGCTACCACATTGACATTTGACTCTACAACAAGCGATGTCTATGGGTTTGCTATGTATCCTCAATTTAATGTAAAACTATCGGCAGCTACAAGAGCTAAGATAGGAGGATACTCCATAGTTAGAGTAGATAGAACTCAAACGGATAAATCTGTATTAGGTTCTGGTGTATTAAATCAATCAATCATACACTCAAATAATGACGGGAATGGTTCGTTAAGACATAAGAACGGTCATCATTACGGTAATATATATTCAGGATACCAATCTCATAAATGTTTATCAGATTCAGATTTCACTCTTGACACTCCTGAAGTTACATTAGGTAAGTTACAGTATGACAGAAAAGATGAAGATAAAATAAAAGTTGTTGGTGTTCTTAATGCTGGGGCAGAGGAATTAAATGATGACAGCTTTCCTTACGGGGCTACTATTATCAACGAACCTGAGCTTGACCATCTAAAGCAAAGGGTTGGAGGTACACTTACAGGTAATATAATATCTGGTAGGTTTAATCCAAACACAAATAACAACCATAACACTCATCAATATTCTCAGAAAGTAATTTACAGTCAATTTAAGTCAGGTATTACTTTCTGCAAGGCAGCTTCTGAAAGTAATAGTATTAATGAGGTTGAGTACGGTTCTGTAGTATCTCCTGGAGCATCTATAGATAAAGGTAGAATGGGATTTGATAATTACGGGACAGGAAGAGTTGGATACAACTTTACTAATAGGTGTAGGTTTAACACTAAAACATATAAATTCTATCACCTACCAGATGATTATGACACAAAAAAGCATGATTCTGGGCATTACAATGATGGATACCAGGTTACTTTATTTGGGGTGACATCATTATTTATTACTCTAGGTAAGCTTTATACTGATACAATTGACCATGCGGATTTCCAGATAGGAACAGGAGACGCTTATACGTACAGTCCTTTTGTTTTGAATAGAAACGATTCCGACTCTTTGATAGAACAAGTTGCCTACGCAGCTAAACTATATGTACAGCTAAGAAGAGATGTAGGTGTATTTCAATACGGTGGTAGTTCTGTTTCTAACTACGAATCAAATCAATACATATCTACGGGTCACTCTAGGTTTAATCCTACTGGTAATAATTTCGATAGCGTCTTTGGTGGTGATACATACATAAACATGTACGCTTTAAAGAAATGGTTTATAGGTGCTACGACTTTCTCGTCTAGTGCTTTCCCAGCTACCGCTATAGTATTCCCTGTAGAGTCTAGTGTAAACTTAGACTTAAGAGATGGAGTATTTTTTGGCTCAACTGACGAAACTCAAGCATCAGTAGAGGATAATTTCTACATAAATGAAACGTATTCATCAAGAAATACAAGCAAAACATTCCTACCAAAGCCAGCAAGTTTTAAGAATGTTAACAACTACAGTAATTTAATTGCAGCGTCTAACTTGAAGTTAGCTGGTAATCTGTTTGATTCATTTACTACATGGGATGCGAATGAGATACATGAATTAGATAACAATAAAGGAGCTATATATAGCTTGTTTAATCTAAGAAATGAGTTGTTTGCTATACAACAAACTGGAGTGTCTAAGCTTTCTATAAACCCTAGAGTGGTTGCGGATAATGCTGATGCAGCAGCTGTTACTATTGTAACAGGAACAGGGCAAGTAATACAAAGAAGTGATTATGTAGATACTTTATATGGTAGTCAGCACTATAATAATATGCTTGTTACCAACACTTCAGCTTATTGGTACGATAGTTACATGTCGTCTTTCTGTAAGTTAGTGTTTGGTCAGGGAATTTCTGTCCAAGATTTAGGTATAACAACTCAGAATGCAAGTATATTTAATGCGTTAAAAGATGCATTAATAAACGATAAGCCTTTAGATTATGACTTCGGAGGTATATGCTTTTACCATAACAGGGTTTATGATGAGGTTGGTATATGTATAACTACTTCTACTAATGACGTTACTCACTTAGTTTACAGTGAGTTAAGTGATTTAATGATAACTAAGAAGGAAGATGTTGTAGTACTCTCAGCTAATACTCCAGGAGAGTTGATTACGATAGGTAGAAATTCTGCACAGGCATCTCAGAACTCATCAAAGCTTTGGGTTGAAAACTCAAACGATAACTGCCTTAGTTATTATGGCACACTAAACACTAACAGTTTGGATATTACTTTTGTATGTAACGAGAATGTATACTCCTCTAAGAAGTTCGACAAACTTGTTATGTATTTGTCTGGAAATGAAAACGACAAAAAATTTACTACTTTTACATTTACAGACTCAGTAACAAATACACCATTTACAACTACGGGAACTGGAGAGAGAATGGCTAACGGAAAACACATCATACCAATCACGAACACTGCAGGTGATGCGAAAGCAACGGGTCAGTATTTAATAATAGAAGCTAAGACCACCTCCACAGGCGAGATAGAGCTGTTTGGTGCATTAATACATAATAGAGCTACAAGATGATAAAAGATTTAACTTTCGACCAAGAGAAGAAATTAGCTAACAACTTATACTACGGAGGTGGCTACACTAAGAAGTATGAGGACGGTGGTATGTTTAGTGCTGAAGGTGGTGAAGCTGGTTTCTTAAAAGGAAACTATGCTGATAAACTAAAAGCTGGAGAGACTGCTGGTAGGTCTGATATGTCTACTTTAAGAAAAGGGACTAGCTTTAAAGGTGAGAACACCGCAGGGACTATAGGAGCTGTAGCGGGAGCTGCTTCAGGTATTATAGGCGAGTTCGATAAGACTCCAGATAAATACGATAATGCAAACATTGCACAGGAATCATTAAAATATGCAGCCATGGGTGCGGCAGCTGGACCTATTGGTGCTGGTGTTGGTGCTCTTGTTGGTGCTGGTATAGGTATGGTTAAGAAGAATAAAGCAGAGAAGGAAGCTAAGGTAGCTACTAGAAAGGCAGAGCAAAACGCTGGTTATGAGTCTTTTATGAAAGACCAGGAAGAGTTTGCTGGATACAAAGAAGGTGGGACTATAAAGCCTTCTAAGGAGTTGGATTATGAGCTAGACCCTGCTTACAGAAAGATAAAAGCGAAGTACGATAACGAAGCAATTCAAATGAAAAAGATATTGGGCGATGATTTTAAAGACGATTTCTTTAATCAGTTCAATAGTACATACTCTGACAACACTAGAGTGAGTACTCCAGACACAGACCGTCTAGAAATGTTCAGAACTAATGTAGAGCAAGATTGGGAGAACATACCTTTGGAAGACAGAAAAACATATATGAACACCTACAAGACGGGTGGTATGACTAAAGGCGCTTATAGCCATTCAGCCAACCCTCTTACTGTAGTAGACAAAAGTGGCAAACCTACAGGTATGGAACTTACAGGTGGTGAGGGAGTATTTGATAAACCATTCATGGGTAAGGTTAAGAATTTATTGGCTGGTGGTAAATACCAAGAAGCTGGTAAGGCAGTACAAAACGAAATGAACACTTGGAAACATAAATAGATATGAGTGACGGTATTAAGTATAGAAACGTAGGTCAAAAGAAGCTAGAAAAAGAAGGATTCGTAGGCTTAACCGACCTAATGAAGAGAATGAAGGGTAATGGTCTAATGATTACTAGTGCTACTAGGGATAAAGACCATAAAGATTACAACGCTAAATCCTCTCATTCGAAAGGAAACGCATTAGACTTTGGAGTTAAAAATGGGGATGCAGATTCTTACATGAAGTTCTTTTTTGGGCCTGATGCAGACTTCAAAACTAACGCGGAAAATTTAACTCTAACCTCAGAGGGTAAGCAATATCTAGTAGACCACAATGCTGAACTCCTAGATGAGAGAGGTATGGTTTCTGGCGGAGACGAACACGGGACTCATCCTCACTTCCATTTAGAATTCAACTCCCCTACAGACGGAGTTGACGCTGAGGAATGGGACGAATCTAATTTTCAGGACGGAACATCAACTACAGTAGGTGATAAGGATGTAACTAAATGGGGAGTTAATAACGCTTATTATAAGAATGATTTCCAGGAATCAGAAGATTACAGCAACGTTACTAAAGGTTATCAAGATACTATTGTGGATTCGGGCAGTAGCTCCGTACCTATAGGTGAGGGCTCTGCAGGTAGAGCTTATATGACTCAGGTTGGTGAAGTTAAAGGATATACATGGACAAAACCTAACGGACCTATGAATAAAGAAGAAAGATTAGCATATCGAAAGACTTACGGAGGTAAGCTGTTTAATGAGAGACTTAAACGATTAGAATCTACGGAAGGTTGGAGACACAAAGGGTACTTCCCTAATGATGACTCTGGTATGACTGTAGGTTATGGTATTGATTTAAGTCAAATTAGTACCGTAAAAGAATTAATGTCTCATGGTATTGAAAAGACAACTGCTGAGGCTTGGGAAAAGTTAGGTGTATTAGGTAAAACAAAGAAAGAGCTAGAAGATGAAGGAAAGAAACTAGGAGCGTTAAAGCTTGCAGTTTACATACCTAACACTGAAACTCAAAAAAGCGATATGGCTACCAAGTCTTTCGCATTAGTAGATGAGAAGCTTAAAAAATACCAAGGAAAGATTTCTGACTCTGCGTATGTAGCACTTAGTAGTAATATTCATTTCAGTGGAAGCACTGGAGTTATAAGTGCTGATGGGTACGAAGATGAAGATGCTTTAGCTAGAAAGTCTCATGCTTCCGCTACAATATATCAATCTATTGATAAGTGGATAGAAGAGAACCCAGGAAAGGAAGTTCCAGATAAGTTAATTCATAAAGCGTTTAAAAGTAGCGCAAAAGGATTGGAAGATAACGGAAGTCCTCTTAATAGTACTACATTCACTAATGACGCTGAGAACTTATTTAATGATTCAGAGGCTGCTGGTAACTACCACGTTAGAGAGAATGTTGTTTCAGATTACGACTATAGTGCAGAAGGTGATGGAGCTACTATTGAAGCTTTAATTAGAAGGGAGACTGCGGGAGAAGAATTAACGGAGGAAGAGACTGATTACCTATATAATGCTCAGTTAAATAACCACGAAGTGTTCTATCAAGCTGCAGAAGCTGCAAAGAATACTAAAGGGATTATGACTGAAGCTGATATAGCTTTAATAAAAAAGAATAAGAACGACCCTGATTCTTTAACTCCTGAAGAAAAGAAGGAGCTTGCTGTAATAAATAAAGAAGCTGATGCTTTAGAGAATGATTTAAATGTTGAAGCTACAGATGATGCATTGGTTAGGATTGATGAAACTGGCGGCTTAGGTCCTGCTGTTAAAGCAACTGAAGAGACAGCAGAAAGGACTGAGGTTGATACAGGTCTTGTGGCTGGAGATTCTACAGCTCAAGATGATGCAATGAGGATAGCTAAAGGGGAGGCAGACCACGAAGCTAGAATTAAAACAATGCTTGAAGATTTTGACTCTTACAATGAGGATGGAACTTTAATTACAGAGGCTCAAGTTAAAGCTAAACAAGATGCAGAAGATAAATTAAATCAAGATAAGCTTGATGCGGCTAATTCTGAAAAGAAAGAAGGTCAAATGCGTAAAGCAGAAATGGCTCTAACAGGTTTGAAAGCTGCCGCAGGAATACTATCTTTGTCTCAAGCTTTAAGAGCACCAGATGTTGAAACGCCTGAATTAGACCCTTTAATATACGAAGCTTTACAGAAACAAAAAGCATTATCAGAGTCGGGTCTTACGGCTAAGGAAAAGGGAGCTGCAATGCAGAACATGAATGATGCTTATGCTGGAGCTATGAAGAATGTATTGAGAGCTTCAGGAGGTCAGAGAGGTATGTACTTAGCTAATCAAGGAACTGTAGATGCACAGCGCATACAAGGACTTAATCAATTAGCAGCACAAGACGCAGCTCTGCACAGGCAGAACATAAAAGAATACAATGCTTTAGCTACATCTGTAGGTTCTATGAAATTAAATAGAGATATGAACGTAGAGCAAATGAAACAAGCTACATTAAACAACAACAGACAAATACTTTCTGGAGTTGGTAGTAACTTATTATCAGATGCTATCAGTGATGTATCGTACTACATGAACCCTAACAGAAAAGCTACAGAAGATTTAATAAAGAATTTATCTGGAAAGAAGGATGAAGATGATGGTTATGATAACCCTTTACTTACTGAGGAGATTACAACTGCAAACAAAATATCAGACGAACAAAAAGCTATAAATGCAGAGCTTGCTAAGAACGCTAAAGAAACAAAAGTATAATGGATTATTCTAAGGTAAATAGTGCACTAAATGGTTGGGTTGGTTCAGGAGCTAGAAGAGATAGAGCTCAAGCTGAACTAGGTCAAGCTATGCAATTGCAACAGGCTCAAAGTCAAATGCAAGCAAATGAAGATGCTAAGACGCAAGAGATGGACCAATGGATGCAACACATCCATGATATGTCTAGTCAGGTTGCTATACGTAATGAGGATAAAGAAAGAATCCAAGCTATGTACGACCAAGAGAAAGACACCTTCTTGACTGAATTAGAGAAGTCTGGTAATGACCCTATTAAATTTATGAATTCTGGTGGTAGACAAACTATGAAGAATTTCTATAATAATATAGCGTATTCAGATGATGCTCAAAGAATAAAAGGTAACACTTCGGAAATACAAAGATTCTACGAGCAGTCAGAAGGCGATGATGGTAAGAAAGCTCACCTTATACCTAAGCAAGTACGTAGAGAGTTTGACGCTTTCATGAATGGTCATATAGATACATTTAAACATAGACAGCTATCTCCATGGGAAGAGCCAGGAGATGATGTAGATGGTAATACTAAGGCTGATAAGTTCTTAAACCAAGGTCAGAACATGCAGATATTCACAGGGAATTACATGCAAGAGTATGGTTTGTCTGAGACTGAAGCTATGAACATTCCTATAGATGAGTTAAGAAGATATACAGCGTCTTATGTGGGTGGTATTAATCCAGAACAAGCGTTACAACCTAGTGGAGAACTACAAGTTAGTAAAGCAGTTTCTGGTAGGATACAAAGACAACACAGAAAACTTAAATCTATTAGTACAAATCTGATAGGCAAGAACTCTCAAGAACACATAACAGCATTAGGTGATTATGATATGGGTGGTTTTGAATACGGAATGAATCCTGAGAACACTGAGATAATGGGTAATAGAGGGTTTGTCGGTGACGAGCTTGATATGGCTAAAGCTTCTTTAGGTGTAGAGAAGGTAGTAGACCTTGAAGGTTACATACCAGACGTTAAAGCTAAAGGTATATGGTACGATGAAGATGGTGGTTCTGTAACTCCAGGAGATGACTTAGGTGATGTAAGACCTGGTGCTATCTTTATGGGTTACAAGCTTAAGCAGTCTGATGGTTCTTACAAGTTAGTTAAGGCTGAAGATTTAGAGGGAGACCCTAAAGATGCTGAACACGCTCTTATACAAGAGTACGAAAGTGATGACGTTCTATGGTTTAATAGTTATTTCTATAATGAGATAGACCCTAATGACGCTAAAACTATGTCTGTTTATGAATCTTTAAAGGCTGGTGAAAGCGCAGGATTAGCTAGGTATACTGCTGGTGCTTCGTTTGAGCAACCAGCCCCTACACCTGTAGCTAACATAGGTCTTGAATCTAGTGTGGAGGAAATATCTGCACAACTACCTAACTACGATACTAAGGTAAATAGAGTTATGCAAACTCTAGGTCTTGGAGAGAAAAGAAAGGACAACACTACTAAAAGTATTTTATTATCTTTAGCTGCTCTTGACGGAGATATGGATAAAGGAATCAGTGGCCTTTCTGAAAGGTTTAACAATAACGATTTCCCTGAACTAAACGATGCTTTAATGAAAGGTGACAGTAAAGTTTTCTTTGATGCTTATTATAAAGTATTGATGAGGCTTGGAGCTAGTTCAGAAGAAGCATCAAGCTACCTTAAAATGGTAGATGAGTTAAGAAATAAAATACAAAAGGCTTAAAAGTAATTATGGAAGAGAAGAAGTTAGCACCGACAATACAACCATCGAATGATTTCTGGAGTATAGACGTACCTGAAGAGGGAGTACAGCAGTACGACTCCTCTTTAGACAGTTCGTTTAATGAACCCTCTTCTTCGGAAGGTTTAAATGTTCCTGACACTGACATACCTGTCTACAGGAGGAATCTAAATCTAGAAGCTCCAGCCATGGAAGATGCCACTACAGCGTGGAGGCAACCAGAACAACCAAAGGTTGAAATAGACGAGGATATGAATTGGTTTGAAATGGCTGGTAAATCGTTTGTTGTTGGTTTAGGTGATATGGTGGATAGCTTTGGTGACATAGCTGACTTCATGGGGGGTAGTACTTCTTCTGAAATATCTCAACAAGTATATGGTACAGACACGTCTAAACCTATATCTGATTCGTTACACGGCTTTGCTGACTATTTACAGTCTTATGGTGATGATGTTCCTGGGTTAGCTGATTTAGAGAATATAACTTGGGATGATTTATCTGATATAGATTTCTGGGGAACGGGCGTAGCTCGTATGCTTCCGTTTGCTTTATCATTAATGATTCCTGCTACGGGTGCTGCTAAATTAGCAGGTATGGCGACTAAAGGTCGTAAGTTTACTAAGGCTGCTGCAGCTATAGCTAAAGGCTCTAAGTCTATAGGTATAACTAAATATGCTGACCCATTAGTAGCTAGAGGTTTAATAACTGCTGGTATCTCAACTGTGTCTGCGGGTGCTACAGCTAACCTTATAGAGGGTGCTGCATTAGCAGGACAAACACTTAATGAAGGTGTTAAGCAAGGATTGACTGAAGCGGAAGCAATGAATGCTGCTAGCTTAGTATATAGGGATAACCTTGCATCTATGGGTGCTGATATTGTTCAGTATGGTTTATTCATGGGGCAAATGGGTATTGGTAAGGGTGCTATATCTAGCGCACAGAAGTTAGGTGCTAAATTCGCAGGTACTAGTACGGCTAAGGCTGTTGCTGGTGTTGCTGGTAAAGCAGCTGCAAAGTCAGGAGTTAGTGCTTTAAAGGCTCCAGGAATGAGTGATGTAATTCGTAGTTCATTCAAGGCTATAGGTATGGGTGCTGCTCATGGTGTTACTGATGGTGTTGTAGAACAATTCCAGGAAGTATTCCAAGATTGGTCTGTACAAAGAAGGATAGCAGAAGCTAAAGGTGAGGGGGATGAATTTCCTGGTTACTTAGATTTCTTCTTAGCAGACGAACAAAGACCTACAAGGGTTCTTTCTTTTGCTACAAGTTTACTTATGTCTGGTGCTAGTAATACGATTAGAACAGCTACAGAAAACAGGACTACACTACAGACTGCTATAGATGAGAGAAACGAATCTCATGAGATGTTGCAGATATTTGAGAAGGATTTAGATAAAGGAGTATACACTGTTAAGCGTAAGGTTAATGTAACTAACGAAGACGGTACGGTTAGTCAGAAAGAGGTTGTAGAAGAGTTAAGTGCTGAAGAGGCTAGTAACTGGGGTAGAGATGCTGCAGCTCATACTATGATTCTTAACGCTGTTAAGCAAGGTGACGAGCAGGTTATACTAGACTTCTTCCAATCTAAGTTAGATTCTGGTAACATATCAGAGGAACAGCATAGTTCTTACAAAGGTACTTTTGATGAGATTAAGACTGCTATGGAAGGTAAGCCTACTAACACTCTAGACAATAAAGGTAAGACTGAGTTAGTATATAATTCTTGGTTGCATAGCACAAGTAAGATTCAGTTGAATAAGCAGAAAGAAGCTCTTCAAGCTAAGATTGATGAAATCCAATCTCAGGTAGATGATGGTCCTTTAACTCAAAAGAGTGCTGACCAAGAGATTGCTGGATTAAAAGAGTTGTCTAAATCTTCGCTACAAGCTCAAGAAGAGATAGTTACAGCTACAGAGTCAAGAGTGAATGAAATCTATAGCGAAGCTAAGGATAGGAAAGATGAAGATACTTGGAATAAAGATACAGGTAAGAAGTTAGAAGGTATTGTAGAGAAAGAGCTTAAGGGCGAGGACTTGACTGCTGAAGAGCAAGCCTTAACAACTTCAGACGATAAGGCTAAGGGTTTCTATAGTGAGAAGAAACTAGAAGGGCAAAAAGCTAACGCTTTAAAGGCTGCTAAAAAGAAGGCAGGTAGAAAGTTTAAAGGGTATAAAGCTAATGCTGCTAGTTCAAAGGATGGTACTTATGTATATACTAAAAGGAATGAGAAGGATAATACTTTAAGTGTTATAACTGTATCTCCTGATGGTTCAGTTGAAATGAAAACTGACACAATTGATGAGAACTTATCTGAAATAGATAAGAAGGCTAAAGAGAAAAGCGAAGCTAAGACAGAGAAAGAGAAAGCACTTAGGGAAGAGAAGGAAAAAGCTAGAGACGAGAAAGACACTAAAGAAGAGAAGAAGAAGAATATAACTGAGAAGAATAGTCAATTCAAGGGAAAGGTTATATCTCCTTCAGCACTAGCCTTAGCTAATAAATTAGACATAGACTTGGAAGAGTCTGGTTTGATAGGTAAAGGTAAAGGTAAAAATGGTAGACTTACTAAGGCTGACATAGAAAACTATAAGCCTGAAGTAAAAGCAGAAGAGAAAGTAGAGGAAAAAGGTAAGGAAACTATACCTAAGTACTTGACTGGTAGTAATATAAAGGCTACTGCAAAGTTAGCTTTAGATGCTGTAACTGGTGTTCTTGGGGCGTTCTTTAATAAAGAGAGAGCCGTAAGAATAGTAGACAAGGTAGAGGCAGCTTTACATAAACGTAAAATACGTAGAGCGTATATGATGGGTAAAGGTTCGCAAAGAACTCTTGCTAATTTATATGCAAAGAAATCTGCAGACGGATTGATTTCCGTACAGTTCTTAGATGAGATATATAGTAGAGGCGATGAAGGTGCTGCTTACGCAATGGGATTAGGGGTGTTTATTAACCCAGATGCTGCGACAGATAGTGCTGAAGAAGCTATATTTCACGAGAACTTTCACATATTTAGAATGCTTTATGGGCATCTAAAAGAAGTTAAAGACATGATGAGGGCTATAGTAGGTCAGCCTGTGTACAAGACAACTAGACTAGAATATCAAGAAGAGCTTTTATACTTCTTTTTAGATAAGGAAGGTAATAAGAATACAATGACTCAAGAGGAAGCTTTAGAATACTTAAAGCTTAAGCAAGAGAATGCATCTCAACAAGAGATGTTTAGTGTTATAACTTCTGTAGAGAAATATGCTTTAGAGAATAAGAAGGATATTACAGAGGAATTACGTAAAGAGTTCTATGAATCTTCTTTAAATGTACTAACACAAGCAGGGTTTGTTGAGTTAAAAGATAGAGCACAAGTGCATATACAAGACGAAGCCTTAGCTAAGTTAGGTGGTTTGTATGGTTCTGTTAATCAAGACTTATTCATCTCTGGTCAAAATAAGACAGAGTACAATAGTAGATTAAAAGCTTGGAAAGAAAAGATAAAAGATTCTGTTACTGAAGAAGAAGCAGAGTCTGCTTTCGAGGCTGTATCTAAAGGCTTGTATAAAGCTAAAGGAAAGCAGAGTTTAGAGGAGAAGTTCAAGAATGTTAAGAAGTTAATAGCTGATAACGAAGCTAAGTACGGTGCTTACACTGTTAAGACTCAACAAGCTTTAAAGAAGAAGTTACTTAAGCAATCTAGAGTAATAGATGATGTTAAGTATTTACTAAATGACATGGAGGGTTCTGTTCATAAGAGAGCTAAAGCGTTTGTGGCTACTGAACTAGACGCGTTACTTGAGGTGGATAAGAAAGAAAACTTCACTGCTAATGAATTATCTAAGTATATACAAGAGAAGTTATTACTAACTGAGAGTATAAATAAATCTTACGTAGACATAGCGAGTGATATATTATCTGACTACCACAATACTAAAGATTACAAAGAAGTATTACAGATAATAAGAAATAATGAGGGCACAATAAAAGCTCTTATTCGTAATCAACACCTTACAGGTCTTACAGCTGAAGCTTCTAAGGTTTTATCTAAGAGGCTGTCTGAATCTGACAGTGCCTACTTAAAAGCTTTAGAAGATAAGTTCTCTAAAGCTCAGAAGGAAGTTCTATCTACGGATAATAATGGTGATGAGTTATCTATTGATGCAGATGATATATTCTCTGCAATGATAGACGACAACCCTCAGCAGTTGTCTGATAAGTTATATTCTATTATTGAGTTCCACCTACAAGTGTTAGGTAACACTTACAAGGAGGGTCTTATTGGAAAAGATAAATTACTATTCCATGTAAAAAGTTTTGCTGAAGGAGCTAAAAGTAGAGAAGACTTTATCTCAAAAGCTCACGGATTGATAGATGCTTTAAAGCTTCAAGAAGAAGGTAAGAGCTGGACTTGGATGGAGGCTCATGATGAGCATGTTGCAAGATTCCTTAAAACTCTAATAGAGCAATACGAATTAATGCCAAAGACTGCAGTGCCATATACAAAGAAAGGTGCTGCTATGACATTCGGTTCTGTATTAGGTGGACTACATCTTCAGATGAATTCTATGACTACAGAGAAAGGTCTCTTCCTTACTGCTGATGGATATGCTCCCGCTTTATCTAGACAAGATTCAGATAGAGTACAGAGTGCATTAAGAGATGCTGTAATGTTTGGTTCTGAATTCTCAAACAAACAACTAACAGGTAATGTACCTTTAGGTTTGTTGACTAAGAATGTTAATGCAGTGCCTACAAACCAAAGACAAGCGGGAATGTTATCTCAGCTTAGGAAAAGAATACTATACACTAGAAACTTAGCACGCCTTGTGTACGCTCCTAATCATTCATACAAGAAAGGTGAGCGAGATAAAGATTTACTTCATTTTATAAACGCTTTCTTCTTACCGTTTGGTACTAACGAGAGTGGAGCTTCTTTCAATTTTAATAAATTAGCTTTAGATGAGTTCCGTATATACGATGAAGAAACAAGTAAGAACCTAACGCTTAGAGAATACTTTGAAGGTGACAGACTTAAGGCTCTATATAACCAATCAATTAGTTTTGATTTAAATAACAGCGTTAAGGATAGTAACGTTTCTCTTGAAGCATTAAAGACTAAGGCTAATGCTGATGTGTTTATGCCATTCTTTATAGCTGAAGTTAAGAATAAAATAGGAGGAGCTAAGATTCAAGACGGTGTACGTATAGACAGAGATATTATGTCTCAGATTAGAGATGACTTTAATAAGCAGATTGAAGAGGCTTATGATGGTATGGAGAAATTCCCTGTAGATAAAGAAAGTCAAGTTGAGTACGTTCAAACTCTCCCTGAATCTGGTTTAACTAACTCCCCTAAAGGACCAGAATACCAAAGGAGTGGTAAAGTTACTAGACAGATTAAGTTTACAGAGTTAAAAACTGAAAAACAAAAAGAAGACTTTGCTAAGAAAAACGGGCTTATGTCCTTTTCTACTTCTGGAATACAACCTGGTGAAAGGATATGGGAAAGAGAGATAGTAAAAGAGTGGAAGACTTCTGAAAGGGGTTCTATCGCTATGTATACCGTAACAGATAAAGACGGAGGATTAAACAATTCTAGCTCTCTTAATGACTTACAAGGTCATAAGAAATTAGCCCAAGCAGTTATAGCTACATTTAATTCAGAGCATAACGAAGGGTACATGTCTACCATCTTAACTCCAGAAGGGAAGACTCTTAATCTTAACACAAGAAAGTACTTCTTAGAATACAATGCAGACTCATTAAGAGACTTCATGGAGAAGAATAACGGAATGCCTTTTGCTGAATTATTCTCTTACGCAGCTCATCAAAACCCTTACGCTATGAGAGCTCTTGAGGGTGATTATAAGTTAGAGTTCCTTTCTTTACTTGGTGATTCAGTATCTGAATTAGATAGACAAAACATATCTAGCGTAGGTATTACTGAAGGAGATATTAATGAAATTAACAGAGCTCTAAAGTCTGGGTCTAAAGAATACAATCAAGTTGTCCGTGACTACTCTGATAAGTCTAGAAGATACTACGCTAAGGCTACTGTAATTCCTGCAGACAATCAATACAATCTAGAAGGTGGTATTGCTATATTTCTAGAGAATGCTGTAAGTAATCCTCATGACTTTACTTTAGAACAATTAAGAGCTATAGATAAGCACTTAAAGTTAGTGGTTGATATAACCGCTACTAAAAGTCAAAAGGAATCAGCTCTAAAGGAAGTTCAGAGAGAATATGTAATGGCTGTAACCACAGAGTTGCAAGCCAAGATGGGTGAGGTTGTAGATTACCACAACGCTAAGACTAACGACATTATAGCTAATCATAATAGCGACAATGACTTTGACTTATTCAAGGTTACTAGTCAAGCTACTATAGATAGCTTATTATCAGAAGGTTATTATATAAAGAACTCTGACACTCAGAAGTCTAAAGTAAAAGGAGAACTTAACTTATTAGGTAAGTTAGCGTTCCAGCAGACTATAGATGGTAAGATTCAATACTTAAACGAAGTAGAGACTCATATAGCTATGATGAATAAGTTAGGAAGAAGTCCTCTCGATGCCGTAGCTTCTATGAATTACTTTACAAACAAGTTCTGGCTACAAGACCTGAATGCTAACACAATGGAAGAGCAGAATTTTAGTATGAAGAATAAGCGCTCTACAGGCCTTATTGCTCCACACGATTCTTCTTATGCTGGAAACAGGGTAGAGACTATTATTTTTGATGACCAGGATTTGGATTTCGAAAACGAATCTCAGAAAGTACAGATATACAATTACGAAACAAAACAATTAGAGTACGTTAAGCTTACACCTAAACTTGCTGATTCAGCCTCATATATAACGCAGGAGGAAGCAACAAGACTAGAAGGTAATCATGGTGGTTTAGCTGACGTTAAGGGCTCATTTAAGCTTGTTGGATACGGTAGAAACGTAGACAATAAAAGGATAGCTTCTCATACAGGTCAGAAATCTAACCAATTCTATTTCAAAGGTCATACTATTGTATTAAACAATAAGGTTAGAGGTCCTCTTAGTGGAGTATACAAGTCATTAAAAGCTAGAGAGAAGTTCTATTCCGATAAAGGATTAAAGAATCATAGAGTTCTTTCTTATGCAGATAGTGGTGTTAAGAAGTTTAACATCAAAGGAGTTAACACATTCTCTTTAGAGGAATTGAATAGCAAGGAGTTTGACCTTAATGGTCGCTTAGATAAGTGGGGTTACGATGAGGTTAATAACCTTAGAGGATTCGATGGTAGATTCTTTGGTGTACAAAATGAATTAGATAAAGAAGCTAACTCTGCAACTGTAGCGAAGCAAGGTATATCTAACATGAATGTATTTGCTGACCATTGGGACACGAACGTACAAGGTCTTTCTCAGAAGGTTATGAATGCTTACGCTCTTGCTTTAGATTTACAATACGAAGAAGAGATTGCTAGCCTTACATACGAAGAGTTGGCTAAACAAGATATGGAGTCATCATCTATGCCTCCTGTCCAAGCTGTTATGTTCCAAGAAGGTAACGACTCTTTACCTACTATTAGAGCGAGAGTTCTAGAGTTGGCTAATTCTAAATTAAGAAAGAAAGGATTTAAATTAAGAACTGAGGGTACTCTATCTTTACAAGAGTCTGATATAATCCAAGGATTTGAAATATCAGGTGAGGGTAAATTGGTAGAAACTTCTTCAGCATTAAAACCTATTAGCGTAAGTGGTACAGAAGGTAACTTAAAAGTATCGCACGCTGAAGCTTCTATATCTCAACACATGGCTAAAATGCTAGGTGTTACTAAAGAAGATGTAGCTAAATCTAAAGCTAGTGGTAAAGAAATCTTATTCCTTGCTACACGTATACCAGCATCATCTGCAGGTTCTACTGTAGTCTTAAGGGTTGCTGCTATATCTGATAAGCAAGGTAATACTATTGCTGTTAACTCTAAGACCTCTTCTATTATGGGAGCTGACCTCGATGGGGATATGCTACACATTAACATGGTAGAGACAGGTAAAGATTTAACGGACTTACAGAATGCTAAGAATGACGTTATACAATCTATTATAGATTTATACTCAGAACCTTCTGTGGTTAATATGTTAATTCAAGAGATTGAAATTGACTCTACTACAAAATCTAGTAACCTTGCTTTGTTCGGAAATGAAGAAGGAAGTACTGAAGTAAATAATGATTTAGGTTTACTAGGGACAAATAATTTATATGAGACGACTAAGGGTAATGTACCAATGATTGGTATAATTGCATCTCAGAACCTTATGTACAATTATATATCTCAAGGTAATCCTGAGCTTATGTTCGATAGTACGGCTATATCATTCCAAATGGAGACTGGCAAACCATTAACAACTTTAGACAACGTAGTTGGTAAAGATGGTACTGGAACTTACTACGAGGTATGTAAGTACTTAAACTTGGTTTTAGATGATGGTAAGAATAACAACAGAGCTAACTTCCAATTTATAAAAGAAACTGCTGGACAGTTCATAATGATGATGAAGTATGGTGTTAAGCCTGCTGAAATATCTACATCTATAAGAGATATGAATTGGGCAGCCCTTAAGGGTTTGAACTCTAAGGAGATATACGATATGGCTGAAAGCGCAGCAAGCGTTTTAGCTATGGAGTATAGTTCAGTAGAGGATGAAATGCCTGGTTTAAATGAGATTATACACGATGTATTTAATAGTGGTGGTAAATTAGCGTTTAATGTTCATGATATTGCTGCAGAAGCTAAATTCGAAAGAACTGGAGAATTAAATCCAGAGTCGATGGTAGGCAATAAAGCTATGTTACTTTACTATGTAACTAGTCAGATAGGTCAAGACCTTAAAGATTTAAGTTTATTCGTAGGTTTAGATAAGAACTTTACAGCAAACCCTCTTGATAACTTAATACAACATCAAGCAGCGTTAGAAGCTTTAAAGGTTCAACCAAGTATAGATGAAAGATTAAGGGCAAAGAATCCTCTATACAAGAGGCAATTAGAGGCAAACCAAAAGCTTATACAGAAAGCTATAGACGAGTCTGCCGAATTAAGTAATGGTTATGCTGAAGGATTACTTGGAGACTACAACTTCGAAGAGGTTAAGGGTACTGCAGGGATTTTAGGTGTAGAGATGATTGAGGTTGATGGAAGCGATATACCTTTAGGGATATTTAATAAAAACCTAAACGGTCTAGTTAGTAACTCTGAGTTAATAAGTCAACTGACTAAAGCTCTAACATTATCAAGAGCTCTTGTTCATTCTGGTTATGATGTAGCGAATAAGATTCTACAATTAGGTGGTATGTTCGAGGATGAGATGGGGCTTACTTACGAGGAGTTCGCAGCACTACCAACAAATGCAGGAAAGCTAGTACACCTAACAACTGCCGCTGGGAATGTAGCTAAAGCGTTCCAAAACGACAACTCAAACAATCAGAACAAATGGTTAGGGGTTGATGGTATACTAAAGGTTATGCCTACTAAGGGTTATATAACAGAGAAAGGTAAAACACAAGTAGCAGGATATGTTAAGTTTGATATAGATGTTGCTAAGCTTCAACGAGAATTGGAATTTACTGAGCATGTTGATATATATAGAAAGGATTTTGAGAAACTTCCTGAGTCCCTTAAGAGATTCTTAGTATTTAATGACTTGTTATCAACTGGTTGGGGTTCTAAAAACCCTGGTAAGTCTATGATACCTTACATGTCTGCTGCATACTCTTCTAAAGTGAATAGTATGTTTAGTGCTATAAACGATTCGGCTGTAAGTAACTTCACTGATGATATGGCTATAATGAAAGAGAGGCTAAGTCACATCATGAACTTCACTGGAGACAATGAACTAGATAACAGAAGAATTGCCTTAGTGCTTCAATTAGGTTTGAATGGCCCGAACTCTACCATGACTATAGACCAGAAGACGGGGGAGTCAAAAATAAAGAACAAGCACAATGGTGGTTTGTTTTCTGTACGAACTAAGAAGATAGGTGCTAACCCACTTAATCAAGTGTCTGAGATTGTATTCGATAAGCAAGCAATGGCTGAATATAGAGAGGTAAATCCTTCAGAAACTTTCCCATTCCAATATGGTAAAGGGATTCCTTACTTCAATCAGTTCCCTGAGTTATCAATGCTAAATACTATGGAAGCTTTAACTAAGGTTAAGCATGCTGAGAATGGTGTTTCTGTACATGAAGTTAATAAAGGGCCTAAGAAGAAGTTCCTAAAGATAGCATCTCATAGTAGAAACCACTTCGGAGATACTGGTGTAGCGTATACTAAAAAAGAATATGCAGCTAAGGTTCTACCTAAAGGTCAAACAATGGACAAGCTGTCTGAGGAGATGTTAGAGGATTTCAATCTAAGATTTAAGGTTTATAAGGCTTCCGTAAAGAGAGCTGCTGAAATCAATAAAGAGATTAGTAAGGAATTGGACGATACCATATATAGATTAGACCATAAAAACAAAGAAGCTAGTAAGATAGCTTTAGATAAGAAGTTCCAGGAAGTTAGAGATATATATGCTAACCTTAGAGATTCAATAGACAAAGGAACTGTAGTCATAGGTAAGGAGTCTTACAAATTAGACTCTATGGCTTTTGATACATTACTACGTTTAGCTCAATACAACTTTGGTAATCATATAGCTGAGAAGCAAATAGCTGATTGGGAGTATGCACACGGTAAGAAGTTTGTAGAGACGGTTATTAATGACCAACACAAACATTCTAAAGATATTTCTACGCTGACGTTATGGATGTCGCCAGGTGATTTTGGTAAAACTAAGCCAGCAGTAGCTTATATAAACAAGAACATCAAAATGACTCACATGAAGTATACAAGAAACATATCTCTTGTTGCTAAAGAAATGAACGATAAATTGGATTCCTTATTCAAGCATAAGTTTGGTAGCGATTTAGTTGCTAAAGGAGTTAAGGCTTGGATGGCTTATATACCTATAGGTACAATGGGTTACAGTGAGAAACTGTTTGAAAACTTCTACCAATCTCATACTGGTCTTGAGAAGATTACAGATAAGAAAGGTAAAGTATCTTATAGAGATAGGTCTAACTTAGAGTTACACCCAGAGTTATTCAATAAGAGTGGTAAGCATGGTAATACTATATCTTTGAAAAGAGAAGGTAAGAAATATGCTAGTTTACACGAATCAGAGAGAGAGTATATAGAGATGTATGTTAAGTATACAAACTTCTACAGAGAGTTGATAGTAGCTAAAGGCTTATATAAGACGACTAAAGGAGCTAACTATGTTGCTAACATAAACTCTAGTACTTGGGAGACTTACCATAGAAGAGGTTTGTTTGGTATGTACTACCAAATGTTTAAGGGTGATGAAATGTTCTCGGACGTAATGATTAAAGGTGTCAACCCTATAACGGGTGAGCCAGCAACTTTAGATTACTTTAGTTGGAAGGCTATCTTTATGCACGCTCCAGGAGAATCATTCAAAATATCTAGAGCTCAGATAGTTAAAGGTGGAGTGAAGATGATTTCTTCTCAAGGACATAGCAAGCAAGTTATGACTGGAGCTGAAAGAATTAAAGCTTACAAAGCTATACAAGATAGAGCTCAAGAATTATGGGACAACAAGAAGGATGATAACGATAATGATATAAATGTAATCTCTCCAGTTAATGAGGTTATGGCTTTAGAATCTGAAGAGGCTGTTAACAGATATACACATAAGCGTTCTATGACTTCTGGTTACTTAGCTACCCATAACATACATCAAGCTTTAAATACTTATGTAAGAGACTTTATGTTCTTGCATGGTAATATGTTCTATGACCCTAAAGCTAAAGTTTGGAATACTCTTTCGTGGGCTGGAGACGATAAAGCTTTAGAGCACTCTTATATAAGCGACGAAAAAGTTACTGATTCTAGATATTCTGGATTAAAGCATATAAGGTCAAACGAAGGAGATGCAAGTCTTAAAGATTATAAGTTAGCGTTCTCAGGATTTAATGATAAGACTGCAGAGATAGATGCAGCAATGTCAAGCCTTGGAGATAATCATATAAATGCTAGGAAGTTTTTACAGAAAGTTGTCAAGGAAGGATTCTTACTTAAAGAAAAGAGTCTTACTGTGAGTGATAAGACTATAAGGGTGTTGAACAGACAACCAGAGAAAGTTTTAGCTAACTTCTTCACTCAATGGACTATGTATATCGCATTAGGATTTAACATTCCTGCTGCAAAAGGTAACGTGTTGATTGGTAAGTATAACGCTTATAGACAAGCTGGTGGTAAAGCCTTAATAAAAGGTGAGGCTAGATACTGGGGATTAAGTAGCGATAAGATTTACGACAACCCTGCTAGGCTTAAAGCCCGTAAGATGATTGACGAACTAGGTATACTTACATATCGTGCTGAGGAATTAGCCGAAGGTTTAGGTGCAAGTTCTTTAAGCTCTCTTATCTTCTACCCTATGGTAGCTGCAGAGAACTGGATACAACAAGCACAATTCTTAGGTCAATTAACTCAGAAACAATGGGATGGTTACTTCATAGACAAGAACGGAGACCTTAAATTTAATGGAGCAGAAGAAGACAGACTAACTCAACAGGATGTAGCTGACTTAGAAAGGAAGGTAATTGATGTACAAGGTAGAGGATATTCTGAAACTGATGTACGTTACATACAATTGTTCTCTCTTGGTACAATGGCTATGCAATTCAAGAGATGGTTTCCAACTTTCTTAGCTGATAGATTTAAAAACGAAGACGTAGATGACTTAGGTAATTTACGTATGGGCTCAGTAATAGGAGCTAGAAAGTTTATAAGCAGAATGCATAAGGAAGGGAAGTTGTGGAAGTTTAGCGAGTTCAAGAAAGAACTTGATGAGAACTTCAAGCCACACGAACGTGAGGCTGTGATGAGAGTATTCTATGGGACTAACGGTATTATGGTTGCCTCTTTATTATATGCTATAGCTATTGCTAGTAGTGATGATGACGAGCCAGAAGATGAAACCGCTAAGTTGTTTGAGAAGCTTTTAGGAGATATGCTTTTATTAGGTAATGTTCCAAGGCTTACATACATGACTAACATACCTGCCGTTGATACGATAGAGAATTTAGCTCTTGCACTTTATCATACAGCAAAACAAACTGAATACCAGCGTAAGGCTAAGTATGGAGATAAAGGAGACTTAAAAGCTGTAGCAAACTTTGCAAGGCTATTACCAGCTCCTCTTAGGAAGCCTCTACAGTTAGATAGTAATAAGAACAAAAGACAAAGACCCTTAAATTAGCAAAAAAACTAAAGACTATAATTAGTATATTTGTGTAAACTAAACCAGATGGCAATACAGACTATAAATACCGACATAGCAGCGGAAGTAAACATAACAGCTAGAAGAAACGATTCGTTTGTTTATAAATTCAGCGTAACCAACCCACTAGATACTACTGCTGGGTTGGTAATGAATTCGGGTCAGACTAACGCACCAACCTATCCTGTATACCAAGCTAAGATGAGTATAGTAGATGCTTCTACTGGAGATGTTAAGCTTAATCTGTATACATCGTTCTTCCAGAATACTATTGGAGGTATAGTTCATAAGGTTGGTGGGACTTCAGGTACTGAACCTAAAGCTACACCCCCTACAGCTACTACTATTGGTAATTACAGCGGTTTTGGTCATACAGCAGCTGCAGTTTTAACTGGGGGAGCTATTGATTTTTACGATAGCACTGCAGCTCTTGGTTCATTGGCTGTAATAAAAGTTCCATTTAGCTACATGGTGTTTGAGCCTGGGGATTATATATATGATTTTCAAATTAGAACGCAGGTTAATGGAGACGATATTAACACTATAGAGTATACAACATGGATGTTCGGTAAGTTTACTTTAAATCCAGACATCACTTCAGTATAGTGAGTTCTAACATTGACATATCGACACCTACACACAAAATGATTATAGAGCCTGTCTCTGGTTTTGTGTTTATGCCGCAAGTACTATCTTACGGCTTTGAACCATCGCCTGTAAATACGGGTCTTGTTTCTCCTGTGGTGGCTAATAACATTCCTGTATCTACAACGATACCCTCAGCAGTGTTGGGTGGTATTTCTTTACAGCCAGAAATGGCTATAAATGTAGGTAGCTCTACTAGTTCTATTGTATCTCAACTATTAAGTAGTTTTAGATACACCTTCCCTGGGTTTCCAGCAGAAGAGATAGAGGCAGCCATAGGTACTCTTGTTTATTTTAGTGAGACTGCCGTAGGCTTAGAGGCTACATTTAATGTTTACAACACATCTTTAAGGTCGGCTAATACAGATAGTTTAGACCGTGGAGCAAAAGGTAATTTGTTTTTATATATAGGGCATAACACTTCAGCAAATACATTAACTTTACTACATAAAGGGTACTTTGATTTAGAAGATACTCAAGTTGCTAACTGGATTCCTGGTAAAACAATTTACCTTAACGCATTGGGTCAGTTGGATACATCACCTTCGATAACTTCAGGTCACTGGGTTAAGTCTTTAGGTTTTTGTATACCAAATACAGAGAACAAAAAAAGAGTTTGGTTTGAGCCAGACAGTACATACTTAAAAATTATATAAAATGGCTAATAAATTTCCCAAGACATACCACACAGGTACGCCAACTCAGTATGAAAACTCTAAGTATAACCTTAGAACTGAAGCTAACGAAGACCAATATACTACTGACAACTTTATAGACACCTATAAGTTTGCAGAAACAGCAGATGATGACTCTCCTGAAGAGTCGTTTGTCATGTTTGTCATAAAGAATACAGGTTCACCAAACTCTCAATTGAGTTTGAATGGATTGTCTTTAAGTACTTCGTTGGTAGGTAGTAACAACCCTTTTAGTATTGTTGATACCTACGATGCTCTTGGTGATTTAGGTCAAGCAGGATTACATACTGTAGAAACTTTACCTACATCCATAACTAGTGTAAGTGGATATGTTGCGTTAAGTCCTACTCCATTAGGTTATACAGTGCTTAACAGTCAGACAGGACTTGTTGGTGTTGATGATTTCGGGGGCGCAGCATTAAGTTACATACCTTTCTATAGCCCAACGAGTATTACTGCCTTTAGTAATAAAGTAGGTAACACTTCAACTGATTATGGTACTGGGTCAAGAGATTACCCACACTACTTATCTTTCTTAATTAGATGCAACCCTGCCCTACCTTTAGAGATAACTGCAGGTGAAGTTGTATTACAGTTAATCGAAAGTACGGGTAACATAACAAACATCAACCTTGTTATGGAGTCGTATAACATAGGTAATCTAGCGTACTCTCAAGGATGGTTAAGAAAAGATAGTGGTGGGAATTGGAGTTTCACAACTCACACTACTAACGCTACAATGACTCCATTGATAAACCCTGAAGGAGCTGTAGATACAGCTTTTGAAACTACTCAGGATGAATTATACATAACCAACCCACCTCCTAGTTTTGACCCTACCAAGACTATGTCTACTAATTTTCATTTTGGCTACTTCCCTATAAGATTTGATTTTGCTAACTATAATTCATTAATGGATTGTAGTGCTTCTCACTCGGTTCACAATCAACTTCCTGCTGTTAAGATTTGGGATGACTCCGCTACAGGTGGAGGTATTCAATTTATGCATAGCGGTCAAGAGGTAATGAGTACTGGTGGTGCAGATATTGGTAATGTAGGTCAAGTAAATACTACTTCATTCCTTGCCGCTTCAATGAGGCAAGGCGCTAGTGAAGCTAAAGGTTCTTTCTATGTAGTAAACGGTAATGATTCTTCTTTTGATTTTGGTGGTGGAGATGCTTTATATGAAAATCATAACGCTGCAACATTAAGTCCTAGTACTTATTATTATTTAGTATTTAAGCATGATGTAGCTTCGTCTCCACGTAACATGGGTTCTACTAATGCTAATTTCTCTCCTTACTTAAATGCCTTCTACGGAACTGGTACTCATAAAGCTTTTAGGGCTCACAACGGAACGTTCCCTGTATACCACAAAAACTACTTCGTTAATCCAGATAATAATGGAAAGACTCAGGTAGAATCTTTACCGTGGACATACGGAAGATATTTACCTATGGGCTTAAGCTCTCTTCATCATTCCATGCTTAGGAAAAGGAGAAAATCTATCCTTGGTGGGGCTATGTCTATTAATCCAACCGCTTGGGCAGATTTCGATACTAATGGTTTAGAGCCGAGATTGGCTTTCGCAAACGATATTGCATTTTCATCTTACCCTTCTAGATATTCCCCTTACTTGAATTACAGAGGATTACAGGAAGGTTTTGTTACGAAAGATTGTATACATAATAACTCTATATTGACCCCTGTCGCGCTTGGCACAGGTGGTGGAGGTGTTACCAACATGGTAAAGCAGTTTACTCTTAATGATTACTTTGTCCTACCACAGATTAACGCTGATGGTGTTAGTACTTCTCAGTCAACTGTTATGCCTTCTGTTTGTTGGCAAAACTTTACAGATGAAGTGTTGTTTAATTGCCCTTTATTCCCTTGGACTCCAAATACTTGGAATAATAGTTTTTCAGTTATAAATGGAAGTACTACCACTACGCCTAAAGGTTTAGCTATAACCATAACTGCTCCTGGAATTGATGGAAGTAAGATACTTCCTTCTGGTTACTATACGTACAACACAGGAGGAGTCGCTACTGGTGCTGAAGATTACACGTCTCAAGCTGGTGATTCTACCTTGCTTACTGCTACCGATGTTTTTGCAGACCATAATGTTGGGTTTGAGGATATAACTCTTTCTGGGGTCTCTCTAAAGCAGAAGTCTATAAGACTTGCTACTGAATTTACTGCTGGTACTTTAATACCTGGTGCTGGATTCCAAGTTGACCCCAACTCTACTGAAGCTTATGGTGCAATGAATTGGGGTAATGAAGACTCTGGAGACCAGATAGGTAGACACATAACCCATACTAAGTTTGAAATAAAACAATTCAATATAGTTGGATTTTCTTCAGAGACAAACACAAATGGGACTGGTCTTTACGACAGCGACCTTAGTACTCCTGAAGATGAGACGATAGAATTTAGCTTGTACGCTCATCAATGGCCTTTATTGGTTGGGGATTATTTAAGTATAGTTACCTCAATGACGGCTACTAATTTGTATATATCTAATTACGCTAACTCGTCGGATACGGATTATACGGCTAATTGGGCAACTGGTGATGAATTGACTAGCAGTATTCATAATAGTATATACCAGAGTAATACTATAGGCAATATGAATGGAAACGTTAATAACGTAACATCCTTAAATTATAAATATTCTAGTATAGATTCCTCAGAGAATAGTTTCTACAAGAAATTACCTTTAAATGGTAGTGCTACATTTAAGTATGAAAGGTATTTTAATAGTCCTACTGAAGCGTCTCCTGCAGGACTTACGCCACACCATAGCCGTTACGGTATTTTAGCTGGGCCAAGAAGACCTGGTAGGGTTGCGGCTGGAGCAACTTTTAGTGCTGGTGGATTGAGGTCAAAAATATTTGAGTCAGACTTAAGTTTGAATGTAGCAGCAGGATTCTACGAAGCTTCTATTAAATTAGACTTCATTGTAGACCCCGCTAATAGTGACTACAGTGTACAGATAGTTAATATACACTTAGAGAATGAAATGCTTCCTTCTGATGGTGATGTAAATGGTTTAGGAGCTCTTTTAAATCCTAGATACAGGTGTAATAATGGAACGCAAACCAATGAGGTATTTGAATTACCTTTATATGATACTAATGTTGCTGCAGACCAAATTGCAGCACCTTTAACTCAGTTTTTTGTTAGTTCTGTTTCTCTTGATTCTACCTCTCTTGTGGTAGATTTAGGAACTCCAGTTCATGCATTAGGTATTAGAGTAAGTCAGCTCGTTTCATCAGGAGCTCACATACCTGCATCAACTTCAATTGTTGCTACTTCTGGAAACACAATTACTTTAAGCGCTCTTCCAAACACAACAATTACCGCCACACTAACGTTTGATTGGTTATATAAGAACTACGCTAGATGGGGTATAGCTCATGGTAATAGATACAGTTCAAACAACGCATTTAAAAGGTTGTCTAGAGGTCAAAACGTCTACCAATTTAGAACTTATGCATCTGATTGTATTAGACCGTTTAAATACAACACTACTCCTACTGAGTGGGCTGCCCAAACATGGAATGAAGCTCAAGACGTTGGTGCTTTAGAGATGCCGTCTATGGGTTCTATAACTCATGCTAGCTCATTTAATGATAGTTGGACTGCAGCCAGTTCTAGTAGTAGTGAAACCAACAGTACTGATGGCGTTCCTCATATATATCTTGGTATTGATAGAGCTCAAATAGAAGCTAACAATCAAGAGGATTTAACTTTCTATAATCAAATTAGAGTTAAGTATATAGTACACAACAAGCTTGACAACTATGGTGTTGCTCAAGAGCGTATATCTGGTACTGAGTTTGGAAGTGCAGGTACAGGTAGGGGTCATAGCTTCCAAACTGGAGCTGGTGATGAAGCTCATGTATATGAAGATACTTACTTAGTGAAAATGAATCTAACTGTATTACTTCCTGAGCTATCAATTTCTGATGTAGAAGGAGATGTAGGTATACATAATAGTACTATTGATTTCGGAACTATAAGCTCAGACTAACCTTGGCTTTCGAAGCAGAACATGCGGTAGACGCAACAGGATTTAATGGATTTCCAGCGAAGAGGCAGCAATTAAAGCTGACCTCTACCGTTGGGACTCCAGGGTCTTTTGTTAATATACGTAAGATGTGGATAGACAACTACAGTAGTAATCTTCAAGACCCTCAGAGTCCGTATATATCAAGTAGTCCAAGCTTAATTCCTAAGATGAAGTTTTTTCCATTCTTCTTTGACCCTAATTACACTTTAATCGGTGGGGCTTCTTCTAACTTCTATCCGTATCTAGGTACTTCAACTACTCATTGTGATATATTCGCTTACAGTGTTGAATCTAATGTAGCTTCAGGGTACATAACTCATCCGTTGAGTGACTTCTCTTTCGGGTCTACCCCTAGCGTCCCAAGTAATACTCAAGGATATATGGGGTTAATGAGAGATAATTATAGATTCAGTAAACTTTTAACTTTGCATGATTTTGATACCACGGGAGATTCTTTATATATTGACATTCTTTTTTGCACGAATGTTATAGATGAATACTCTGGCGTTTTGAATATAAGCTACATGTCAGTACCAGCTAATGGTCTTTGGGATAATGCAGAATCTAAAATGTTAAGGATTAATTTATCCGCTGCAATATCTGACTCTAATGTAAGTGAAATAGATTATACTAATTTTAATGTAATATCAGAATTAGAAGGCGTTAATATGGAAAGTCCATATATGTCAATTCAACTTGGTTAGATATGCCTTTACCAGTAATGAATGTTTCAGACATAGAAGGAGACTTTTCTAACACTGTAAATTTTGGTCCTGTAAAAGCTCCCACTCAATTTGATGGGGAGTCTACTCAATATATATACTTAACTGAAGGTTGGTCTATGATTTCATTCCATATAGACACGACAACCCTAACTAACTGGGATGAAGTTACTTATGGTACTTTATACTCTATAAGGAATATACTAAAACAATTTCTTTTCAAGCAGACAGACGCAGGATTAGTTCGTTTATATGAAGACCCTGCTGAATATATAGATTCTATTCATATTATTAAAGATGGTCTCGGGGGGGCTTATCTACCTGAATGGGACTTTGATGGTGTAGGTGAATTGGATACATCTCAAAATGGGGTAACTATTGATGGGGTGTTTAATGGGCTTCAAATTAAAACAAGCAGAGCAGATTTAGTAATAAAATTAACTGGGTACGATGTGCCTTTTACTACAGCTACTACACTTAATTTCCCTATCCTTCTTGGTTGGAGTGTTATTTCTTTCCCATCTAAAGTATCGGTAAGTGCCTCAACTTTCATATCCGAATTCGTTGATAAGGTTGTTATAATGAAAGATTATTTAGGTGGTGCAATCATGCCTGAATGGGGCTTTGATGGTGTAGGTTTAATGCAACCAGGTAGAGCGTATTTAATTAAAACAAAAGACGTGGTGAATGGAGAGGTATTAACCGCAACAATGGGTAATGATATATATACCCCACCCGATGAGGTAGATGAAGTGGTTGTTACGGGTGATGATGTATACGACTTAAACGATTGGCCGTACAATACTGGAGATAACATGACACTTCAAGTCCCAATTAAAAAGGTTTATGACCTTATAGAGCATTTAGATGTAGGTCCTATAATTTCTAGAAAAATTGAACTATTAGAGCTTTATTTAAAAACTATTTCGGTAGGAAAGAATAAAAACATGCCTACTGATGGAGAGAAAGCCTTTAATGAACTTACTCTGGGTGGAATTAACACTCCTTTAGTTGAGTTTATGCATGAATTTAATCCAATTAAAGACGATGGAAGTCTTAACCCAAGTCAAGAGTTTGCTTTTCACTTAAATAGATTAACTGCAGAATACCCCTCAAAAAATGAACCTTCTGGATATTCTATTGAGGTTCAGAAATTTGTAGCGAATAAATGGAACGACAATAAAAGTGAGAAGATAGAGGTATTTACTTTATCTGAATTACTAGATAGATACATATCCGCTACTAAGTTTTCTTTTGCCTTTTATGCGTACAACTCCTCTAACGAGGTTTTGGTGGGTAGGTATAATTTCTTTATTTTGGGTGTAAATTCTAAGAACATAGCCTTCCCTTTATCAGGAGATGACGCTTTAGCCTCTGGAGTTCAAGGTTTAGTTTCTAACGAGATACCTAAAGTATACTTCTTTACGGGGGAGAAATATAGTTTATGTACCTTTACATTAAAGTCTGGTACTACAGCTTACGCTTCAGGTAAGGCAATTGAAGTAGTAAGTATGTCTCTAAGTGAGTCAACCTTAAAGCCATTTTAACTAAAAGATAAATTTAGTAAATTTGTGTATGGAAAAGATTTTTATAAAATTTAAGTTTAAATGCTTTGAGCATGATTTAATTCAATGGAATCAACAGAACCCTGTTAGTATAGATTTAAATGTGTCTGTGAAAAACAAAGGAACGAACGTAAGTACTTATATATTCCCTGAAGGGAAAACAACTAAAATTACATCTAACACTTCTAATATATAATAAAATGGCAAGTAAAATATCCTCAGACATATCATCTAACGTAGACATAACCTCTAGAAAAGGGGATTCTTTTTACCTTGAAGCAACTATTACTAACGCTGATGGTGGCGCATTTGATGTAGGCGGGTACTCGGTTATGGAATTTATAGTAACAAACTCTAATGGTAGTACATATTTAAAATTGAATAGGGGAGGTAGTTCAGCTAATAATCATTCACCAAACTATTATCAAATGATAGCCCATAATGATGACGGTGGAGTTGTAACTATTCAAGCTACGGATGATATGATGAACTTCCCTATAGGGACTTATGTTTATTATTTAAGAATAAGTAGTGCAAACTATACGCACACAATGCTACATGGTAAGTTTAAACTTATATCTTAATGAGTCTTAATCTAAATATATCTTTAGAATCTAAAAGCTCTGCTAATGTTAGCCTATCTTTAAGTGAGGATGCTCAAGCTATAATGCTTGGGTCTTCTTCCAATAGACCTAGCATAACAAGTACAGCAACAGGACCTGTAGGAGTCACTGGAGCTACGGGAGCTAACGGTACAGCCCTTATAACTGATGGTGGTATAAATACTATAAGTTTAGCTGACGGGTCTGTTACAGGGGCTAAAATAGCACCATACTCTGTTAGCTCATCTAAGTTGACTACGAGTGCAGTAACTAATAGTAAGATTTTAGATTCAGCAGTAACCACATCAAAGATAGCCGACAACGCTATTACAGCAAATAAGATTGCTCCTGGCGCAATTACATTAGAGTTGATAGATATATTCGCAGATGGAGCTATTAAGCCTGATAAATTAAAGCCAGGAAGTTTATTGGAAGGCAACTTTGCTAACGGTTCAGTAACTGCCTCTAAAATAGCATCTAACTCCATTACTTCAGACAAAATATACCCTAAATCTTTAGGTGGTGGGGATATTGAAGATAATGTTGTGCTTGTTGGGGCTAAAGTTAGTGGTGGGTTTCAGTTACTAGGTAATAGTCCTGCATATCTATTAGGTCCTACAGAAGACACGCTACATATACAGTCAGAATCTGGTTTAGTATTTAGAATAGACTCTAATAATAATTCAGCAAACAGCTTTTTATTTAAGAATGGAGACGATGCTACAATACTTAGCGTTGATGATAGTGGTAACACTTCATTCGTAGGTAATGTGGTTGTTACAGGCTCTATAAATGGGGTAGATATTACTAGCTTACCTACCGAGAACACAAACACTCAACTATTAATGTTGGATGAGGATGATATGGCTAGTGCTCACGCTGGGGCTGTACCCTCTCAGCAATCTGTTAAGGCTTATGTAGATGGTAAAGTTTTGACTAACGTTCCGAGTGGGGCGTTATTCACAGATACAGATACCATATACACTCACCCAGCTAACCACGCTATCTCAGTTACTACTGGGTTACAGACTGCTCTCGACTCTAAAGTAGATGACAGTCAAGTACTTACGGATGTACCTTCAGGTGCATTATTTACAGACACAGACACTGTATATACCCACCCTGCAAATCATGCAATTTCTGTTACAACAGGACTTCAGACAGCATTGGATGGGAAAGTAGACGATAGCCAAGTCCTTACCGATGTTCCTAGTGGAGCTCTCTTTACGGACACAGATACAGTGTATACTCATCCCGCTAATCATGCTATATCTGTAACTACTGGATTACAAACTGCATTAGACGGAAAGGTGGATGATGGACAAGTATTAACAGATGTGCCTTCGGGAGCTTTGTTTACTGATACGAATACCGTATATAACGATACAACTATACAAGCAGAGGTTGATTTAAATACAGCCAAAACTTCTAACATAGTACAGACCACTATAACAGGTAACGCTGGAACAGCTACTGCATTAACTAGCGGTAGTAAGACTATAGCTGGAACACTAGACCTTTCGGGCTCTTCCTCTAAGCTTGTTATTGATAACACCGAAGTAGCACAAATCGCTTCTAATGTAGTTACTATTGGTCAGACGAATAGAGTTTTAAAATTAGACTCTTCGGAAACTAAAATACTTTCATCTACAGGTATACAATTAGGGCACGATAGCGATACTACAATAGCTCGCTCTGGTGCGGGTACTGTAACCGTAGCAGGAAAGGAAATTCAATTTCAAGGAACAGGGGCAGGGCAGTACATAGAGTACCCTATAAGGGTATTTGATTCTTACTCGTTCTATATATATAATGACGATTATTGGTATACTCTTGGCACGACTTCTATGGCTCTATTGGGAAGTAGTACTGCTCCTGGAAATTTGTCCAGTACTAGCAGTAAATACCAAAGTAGGGTGGGTACGTACACAGCCCTAGAGGCTTGCACCTTAAAGAAGCTTACGTTTACCTTCTACTGGTCTTCCTCTGTAGTTAACTCTGCAGATATTGATTTTGGTTTCTCTAAATTTACACCAATAACAGATGGTACGTCTGCTACTATAACTATGAACGCTATAACAGCAACAGACCGTAACGGAACTTACACTGAGAACGCACCATATCAAGTAGAGTTTACATTCTCTGGTAGTAACGCTACCTTTGCCGCAGGGGATGCTTTTGCGTTCCACATGAGGACAACAGGTGGCTCTAGCGGTCAAAGAGTTATTGTATATGGCGGGGCAGTATTATCTATAGAATTAAATTAACAGACATGGCACTAGACGATAAAAAATACTCCTCAGTACACAACAAGACTGGCGATGAGAAAAAAAAGCTTAAAGCTAACTTCGATGAAGGACATATTAATACTTTCGCTGATTTAGCTAGTGAAGGTATTAACCCTGAGTTTGGAGCTTTGATGTATCAAATACAACAGATGCAAGAAGAGTTTGACGAGATTAGGAGACACCTAACTAATGATGTTGGTGATGGGGCTAAGGGTGACTCAGGTAATGCTGGAGCTAAGGGTGATACTGGAGCTACAGGAGCAAAAGGAGCTACAGGTAGTAAGGGAGCTGCTGGTTCTGATGCAACCGTAGACTTGTTCATGAGACAATTCAATGGAAGTAAGTTACCAACAAGAAGACCTGCAAGAGGCTTGCTTTGGAACGATAGAGGAATAGTTAAAATATCATAATATGGCAACGATAAACACAGATATAGCGCAGAAGGTAGATATTATTACCAGAGAGAATGACTCTTTAAATATTACGCTAAACATGTCTACCTCTAGTGGGGGTGTGTACGATTTAAGTGGTAAGTATATTGTACTCAATATATACAACTCAGTCTCGGATAGTAGTTTAATGTATTTCACAAACAGAGGTGCTGCAGATTCAACCTTAGCTACCTTATTTTCTGATGCTGGAGTGGAGTTGTATGATAACTTCGTCGTTGATACATACACTGTAACGAAAAACTCAAACATATCTATTAATACTACTACGGGGGTAATATCTATTTCTGATATTAACTTCAGCTTAGATGCTGGTACTTATAAATACAAAATAATAATACAAGGTCTGTCCAGTAAACAAACATGGATGTACGGTAAATTCAAAGTCAATGGATAACAAAGAGAAGAACGAAGAGGTTGCTAGAAAACAATGGGATAGTTGGTTAACCGACTTAGAAGAGGGAGAGCAACCAGAACAGTGCAATATAGACGACCCTGACTGTGAGGCATGTGGTTCGTAAAAAAGAATTATATTTGACAATAAACTAAAACAATATACAATGGCTTCAATACATGATTTAAACACAAGATTAACAGCTGCTAAAGGCACTGACATACATAAAGGTACAACTGCAACTACTGCTACTTCAGGTAAGTATTTTGGTTGTCAATTCTTAAATGATGGTACATACACTTTTATTATGGACGGAGTAACAAGTACTTCTATTCTAATAAAGGGAGGGTGTGTACTGTTTGGGAATATAACATCTATGGATGCAGCAGATGCATCAGATGCAGTAGCTTTATATAAGAATTAATGAATATATTTAAGAACGATAACATTTGGAATGAGAAAGCTATCGTAGGGTTTATAGCTTTTGCTATTATGTGCCTTATAATGGTAGCTGACCTTGTTACAGGATGGCTTGGAGCTGAGCTAGTAGTAAACGAATTTGTTTACGAAGCTTTTGTTTGGGTTGTTCTTGGGTGCTTTGGTATATCAGGGGTAGAGAAATTCGCCAAGAAATGAAAAAATTACTATACATATTATTATTATGCCCAGCAATTGCAAGTGCTCAAATTCTAAGGTTCGCAACTTTCTACGCAAGCTTCTCAACTGGTGCTCCGTTCACGGAGAGCCAACAATTCCTAGTGAATGGTGTTGCTGGTTCAGGCCACCTAATGGAGATGACAGAGGTTAATGAACCTAACTATAATATCAGTATAGGATTAAGAAAGATAGCTCGCTTCGACTATCAAGTAAAACAAGGTAACTTTTACATTGGCTCAGAGAATGAGGTAAGTGATTACGCTACAATATCTAACGCTCCTGGGTTGGAGTACTTATTTGAGTACTCTTCTATACGCAGTAGAGGGATGACTTTTCGTCAACACGAATACAAACTTAGGTATATATCAAACAACTATACAGCGAGAGCTTCGTATGTTAATGACGGTTTAATTAATTTACAATATACTTTGGGCGAAGTTAGGTTACGCAAGAGTTTGGGGAATGTAGACCTCACTCTGGGCGTAGCCCATCGTTCTCACCCTGTATATGGTCGCTCACCAATAACTGAGTGGTTTGATAATCCAGATAACAAACACTGGTGGCAATTAGCTAATGAGTTTGGTGTTACTAGTAATGATTCAGAGGAATGGTCTTCTGATGGTGAGGTTATAGCTGAGTCTGATAGCGAGTTTTATACATACCACTTTGGTAGCTTAGTTAATAGATACAACAGAGAGCAACTCGACCTTTTAGGGCTTCAACAAGAAGTGTCTGCCGTAATAGGAGCTGACTATTATATGTACTCAACTAAAGCTTGGATACATGCCTGGGCTTCCTTATACCCTATACACAAAGGGCTGAGTGATTATTCATATTCTTATCCTAACAAACAGACTGAATGGGATTTAGGTTTTGTTGCAGGCTCAAAAGTTAACAGACATTTTAGTATATTTGTAGAAGGCAGGCATCTCAAGTACTGGGATATACTGTCTTACGAGATGAAAATTGGATTAAACTATATAATATTCTAAACAATGGCTAAAGAATTAAGTGAAGATACGTCAATACAGTTAAGCCTAAAAACATTAGGCGGTATAGCATTCGGAATTGCAACCTTAGTAGGTATGTGGTTTATGTTACAGAATGACATAGCAGAAGCTAGAGAACTACCTTTACCAACAGTACCCGCCATTACACGTATGGAGTTTGACATGAAGGATAAGTTAGTCCGTCAAACGATAATGAATACACAGGACGATGTCTCCGAGATTAAGGAAGACATGAAGTTAATCAAAGCAAAGCTTTATGAATAAGCTACTACTCCTATTCCTTCTCACTACAAATATTGTAGCTCAAGAGTTTATCACTTCTAGCTCATTTGATTCTAAAACAGCTAAAGGAATAGTGGTAATTGAGTTCTATGCCTCATGGAACGATGGTAATAAAGTTACTTTTCTACCCTCATTAAAAGATTGCGATAGTTATAAACTATCTATTGTTAAAAACTCTTCTATACAACAACGATTTAACGTTACTTCTATACCTACCTTGATTGTCTTGAATAACGGTATTGAAGAAAAGAGGTTTAACCCTAACATAATGATGCAGTTAAAGACTACCCAAAAGGAAGTCCAGTCATTTATAGACGAGATAATATTTAATAAGTTTCAGTAATGGATAAGGATAGATTAGAGTATTCAGGATGGCTAACGCTTTGTATAGCGTTGTTAGTTTTCATTTTAATAGGTATTAGCACTGTAGCTAAAGCTCAACAACAGCAAGTGTTTGTAGAATGTACAACAGGAGAATATCCTGATGAAGTTTCTTGGCAGATACTAACATGTAATGGAGGTGTCTTACTAGAAGGTATAGCCCCGTACTTAGGTGCTGTGGTTTTACCAGAGTACTACCAGATAAACATGGTTGATTCATACGGAGACGGATGGAACGGTGCTTACCTGTATGTAGGACAGACTGAATATGGTTTCTTATCTGATGTAGATTGGATAGACTCTCTTGGTACTTGGCCTCAAGAATTTAAAGAACAACTAGTAGACGTAGGGTGTTTGACTATAGGGATAGAAGAGGTAGATAATACAAACTTCATTCCAACTCACTACTACGATATTTTAGGTAGAGAAGTAGAACCCGTTAGAGGTTTCTATATAGCAAGCAATGGCGTACTAACTAGAAAGGTTTACATAAATGAGATTAAGCGATAATTTTGTACTGTCTGAGGTTACTCGAAGCAATGCAGCTAAACGATTGGGTATAGATAATGGACCTAGTAAAGAACATCTACGAAGTATCCAGAGAATTATTACTAACCTTATACAACCTATGCGAGAAGCTCTTGGTCCTATTAGGATTAGTAGTGGTTATCGCAACCCAGCCCTCAACAGGGCTATCGGTGGAAGTGTTAAAAGTCAGCACTGCAAAGGTGAGGCTTTGGATTTACAATTCTGGAGTGAAGGTAAAATATCTAACAAAGAGATATATAACTGGGTACTAGAGAGTGGTATTGAATTTGACCAAATGATTAATGAGTTCGACTTCGCTTGGATACATATATCGTTAATCAAAGAAGGTAATAGAAAGCAAGTGTTGGAAGCCTATAAGGATGAAGACAATGATACTAAATATAAATACGCAGACCTATCATGAGCAAACTACTAGATTTTTTAGGGGGAAGCATTTTAGGAAGCGTTGGTAATATAGTAGACAACCTTACCACCTCTGATGAGGAGAGGTTAGCTGCTAAGAAAGCTATAGAAGAAGTTCTTATGAAAGCCGAAGTTCAGGCACAACAGGAAGTCACAAAGCGATGGGAAGCTGACATGAAATCTGACAACTGGCTTAGTAAGAATATACGACCACTGATATGCATATTTTTAACTGCTATATTTGTGGTTGTTTCTATTTTTGATGGTAACGCTGGTGGCTTTACTATATCCCCAGGCTATGTACCTATATATCAAACACTTCTTATTACTGTATATGGTGCTTACTTTGCTGGGAGAACCATAGAAAAGATAAAGAAATAATGATTGAGTATCTCATAATACACTCTACGGGTACAGAGAAAGATTACGTACCTGAGAAGAAAGAATATAATTTAACTGTATCTTGCGATATAGTACACTTTAACGGACAACTTTCAAGATATAAAGCGGGGAAGGAGCATCCATCTACAGATGAAGCTTACAAGCATATAGCATATATAGGAGGCGAACTAGATGGTAAAGCTTCTGACACCGCAACTTGGAAACAGTACGATAGTTTAGAGCATGTTGTTATGTATCACTTACTATACAACCAGAACTTAAAGATAGCCTCTTCTTCTTTATTCTTTAATACCGACGCTGGTATAAAAGTTAGGAGATGGTTAGAAGACATAGGAGTTAACAAGAAAAATATAATGTAATGACTATAGACATAGGCTTATATACAGGGATTCTTTTTGGAGTGAGAAGCTTTGAGCCTTCAGACACTCATCCATACTGGGAGTTTCATATTTATTTACCTCTTTTTTATATAGCATATATGAATGTAGACATAAGAGAATAGTTATGGCAAGAAACACATTAGCGGGTAAAGGTAAAGGGTCAAGTAGAAGTGCAAAATACTACGCTGCAAACCCTGACGCTCGTAAAAAAAAGCAGGCTTATGATAAGAAGTATCATTCAACTGATAAGCGTAAGAGTTATAGAGCTAAGTTGAATAAGAAAAATCGTGAAGCAGGTACTTACGGTAATAAGGATGGGAAAGATATGTCTCATACTAAGAAGGGTAAGTTAGTCAAGGAAAAGCAATCTACAAACAGAGCAAGAAATCGTGGGAAAAAATAAGAATGACGAGCTACGTGCTTATCTAGTTAAAAATCCAGAGAAATTAAATGGTGGTTATTCAGATACTGCCGCAATGTTTAACACATCTTACGAAGCTGTAAGAGGGCAAGCCAGAAATTTAAGGGCGGCTTTCAATGACGATATACAGGCAGCTTCATACTCATCGGCAGAAATACCAAATGAGAAAGTCATCACCAATGAAAAGGAAGACTCGTTAACAATATCAGTAGAGGACAGTAATAGAGTAAAATCATTAGATGACCTTATACAGAACTGTAGAGTGGACCTGGATACCTGGGAGGTTGACTGGTTTGACATCGGTACATACGAAGTAACAGGATTTGATAACGACAGGAAACCTGTCACTGTTACCATGTATAGAACCAAAGCTAAGTTTAAAAAGATAGATGTCTGGAAGAACATAGCTATACTAAGAGAAGATTTAAAACAAGACCTATTAGAAGCATTCCAAGCTTATGCATTTAAACCTACTTATACTATTAGTAAGAAAGAAAGCGAAGGCTATTTGCTCGAGATTGGGGCATACGACCTGCATTTGGGTAAGTTGGGGATTGATGGCGATAACTATAGTCTTGATGTGGCTAGGGATAGGCTTTTCAGTGCTCTTCATTCCTTATTTGATAAGGCGAGAGGATTCAACATCGAAGAAATAGTCTTCGTAGTAGGTAATGACTTTCTTAACATAGATAGAGCTAACCCGTTTAACTCTACTACAGCAGGTACACCACAAAGTAATACAGTTTCTGCATACGAGGCGTATAGATTTGGGAGAAAGTTGCTGGTTGAGGCTATTAATGGTTTGGCTGCTCAAGCTCCTGTTCGTGTCGTTGTTGTTCCTGGTAATCATGACGAAGAGTCTATGTTACATATGGGCGACGCATTAGAAGCTCTATACGAAAGTACTCCACATGTTACAGTAGATAATAGCAGACCCTTAATGAAGGGTTACCAATATGGTGAATGCTTACTTATCTTCGACCATGGACACAGAGTAAAGAACTACAAGAACCTTGCGTCTGTTATCTCTCAACGCTTTAGAGATGTTTGGAGTAGTGTGAGACACATTGAAGTCCACAGAGGACACCTACACAGTTTAAAGACGAGTGTAATGGGTCAGGTTGAAGAACTAAACGGTATTGCAGTGCGACACTTGGGTAGTATGTCTGCAACAGACCAATGGCATGATGATAGTGGATACATCTCCTCAATCAAGAGAGCTCATGCTTTTATATGGCATAAGAAGAATGGTATGCAGTGTGAGTATTACTATAACGTCCCAATGACCTAGCCACTACTGTCCATAGGTTATAAGTATTTTAAAAAAATGTAACATAATTATCTATGACTCAAGTATCTAAACCTTATCTAGACTCTACATACATTATACTACAAGACTTTATGTATTCATTAAATCCACTTGACCCAGCTCCAAAAGAGCTGGTCAATGAATGTATATACCAACTTGTTTGTAATTGGTATGATGAATGTGGAAACACTTGTAAGAATTAATTATTTTCTTTTAAACGACTTAGCCTTCTTTTTAGTAGGCTTAGGCTTACACTCACATTGTGCTTCACCTTTAGATACCTTTGCACAACACTTAGAGTTTTTCTTCTTTTCTTTGATTTCTTCAAAATCTCTGTAATAATCCCTTTCATCGTATAGATATTCTTTAGCTATTAGTGCAACGCTTGCACCTAATATAAGTAGTAGTAATAGTTTCATCTTAACTTCTTTATTAGTTCGAGTAAATCTTTTACAAGATTTTCTTTGTTTACAGATACGATATGTTCTTCAATGCTTCTATCGAAATCGTCTCGTGCGTTTAGTAAGTCAAAGAAATTACTGTCTTCGCCTTCTTCGTCTTTCTTAGCTTCTTCAGCTTCTATTCG
>Ga0308004_10000055_pt1 | contig 57445 bp, 46 predicted proteins | sample Neamet38_FD_203156 | JGI IMG/M metagenome (GOLD analysis project Ga0308004, IMG submission 203156) | Marine microbial communities from water near the shore, Antarctic Ocean - #38 | ecosystem: Environmental > Aquatic > Marine > Unclassified | place: Southern Ocean | collected 2014-06-06 | reverse complement strand
CTTATTTATAAATGTCTTTTCTAAACGTTTCGTTATCATCATCACCATGCATCATTACGTAGTTGTAATATCTACCAGCATCAATATCACCATTTTCTACGGCTTCTTTAATCGCACATTTTGGTTCATTAATGTGTTGGCAATTACTAAATTTACACTCACCACGTAATGCGTTTAATTCAGGGAAGTAATGACAAAGTTCTGCTTTTTCAAAATCTAATAAACCAAATGCTCTAATACCAGGCGTGTCAATAATAAAACCACCACTTGGTAAAGGGTGCATTTCAGCAAAAGTAGTCGTGTGCATTCCTGACATGTTCGCTTCCGAAATCTCAGTCGTTCTAATATCTAAATTTGGATCTAATGAATTAACTAAAGTAGATTTTCCAACCCCACTATGTCCACCAAACATAACTTTGTTTCCGTTAATTTCTGATTTTAAAAATTCAACTGATTTTGGGTCAGTTGCCGAAATGTTTAAACAACGGTAACCAACTTTTTCATAAATGGCTTTAAATTCTGCAACAGCTTCTAAACCATCCTCATCAAATAAGTCAACCTTATTAAATAATAAAGTAACCGGTATTTGGTAAGCTTCAGCCGTCACAATAAAACGATCAATAAAGCCAGTTGTAGTTTCAGGCGCAATTAGGGTAACTAATAAATAAACGTGGTCAATGTTTGAAGCTAAAATATGACTCCTATGACTTAAATTAATTGATTTTCTAACAATATAATTTTTTCTAGGTTCAATTTTTTTAATAACACCTTCCAGCTTATCTTCATCCTCAACATCAAAAATAACATTGTCACCTACCGAAACAGGATTCGTAGACTTTATCCCACTTAATCTTAATTTACCTCTAATTCGGCAATCCCAAAATTCGTTGTCTTCAGTCATTAGTTTATACCAACTCCCAGTAGATTTTATTACAGTTCCCTTTTTCAGCTTGTTATTTTTTCTGTAAAAGTAAATAATAACAATCATTTAGCAGTTTATTTATAAGATAAATTATCTTTGACCTAGAAAAATGAAAAAATTATCAATACTTATTCCCGTATATAATGAAGATGAAACTATTTTTAAAGTTTTAGAAATCATTAATAACTTAATTTTAATCGATAACATCCAAAAAGAAGTTATTGTAATTAATGACTGTTCAAATGACAATTCCAAGTCAGAAATTGAACGGTTTTTAAATTCAAACGCTACAGATTTTATACTTGTAAACCATACTGTAAATAAAGGAAAAGGGGCAGCGATTCAAACAGGAATAATTAAGGCATCTGGCGACTATACTATTATTCAAGATGCAGATTTAGAATTAAATCCTTCAGAAATTAACAATCTTATTCAGAAAGTACAATCTAACATAGCGGATGTAGTTTATGGTTCTAGATTTTTAAACGAAACTAAAAAAGGAGGAACATTTTTAAGTAATTCAGCTAATACATTTTTAACCTGGTTGTCTAATTTTATATTTAGAATTCATATTACAGATATGGAAACGTGTTATAAATTAGTGCCAACCAATGAATTTAAAAAAATCAAACTAAAAGAACAACGTTTTGGGTTTGAACCAGAAATTACTGCAAAATTAGCTAAGAATAAAAAATTAAGATGGACAGAAGTGCCAATTTCTTATAATGCTAGAACAGATGAAGAAGGCAAAAAAATTGGATGGAAAGATGGTATTCGTGCCATTTGGTGTATTTTATACTACGGTTTAAAAAAGTCTTAATTATAGTTAAAAAAAAGCCTAATTAAGTAATACTAATTATCTTTAACAATTACACGTGTTATGCAAAATTCAAAACAAACTAAATACGATCAAGCCTATTTGAAAATGGCTTCTGAGTGGGCTAAATTATCATATTGTGACCGAAAAAAAGTAGGGGCAATTATAGTTAAAGATAGTATGATTATCTCTGATGGCTATAATGGAACACCATCAGGCTATAAAAATTGTTGTGAGAATAGTGATGGAGATACAGAATGGTTTGTATTACACGCAGAAGCAAATGCTATTTTAAAAGTAGCTAAATCAACACAATCGGCTAAAGGTGCTACATTGTATGTCACTTTATCACCGTGTAAACAATGTAGTAAACTAATTATACAGTCTGGAATTGTAAGAGTAGTCTATAGAAATGAATACAAAGACATTTCAGGTGTGAAATTTTTACAAGATTATGGGATTGAAGTGTTACATTTAAAAGAAGACTAATACATGGATAACAAGTCAAATAATAAATTTTTAATACCACTTTTAGTCGCTGCTTTTTTTGCAGGAGGTATTTATTTAGGAACTCAATTTATTCCAAAAGTTACTACAGTAAATCCAGTTTCGAATGTAAATAATAAGTTTTCTACGCTTTTAAATGTGATTGAATCGCGTTATGTAGATTCTGTTGACCATGAACAACTAATAGAGAGTTCAATCATGGGAATGATTAAAGAATTGGATCCGCATAGTCAATACATTCCACCTAAAGATTTAGATCATGTCAATGAACAATTAGAAGGTAAGTTTGGTGGTGTAGGTATTCGCTTTTTAATTCATGAAGATACGTTGGTTGTGACTCATGTTTTACCTAATTCTCCATCAGAAAGGTCAGGATTAAATGCTGGTGATAGAATTTTACAAGTGGATGACAGCTTATTGACAACGCATAATGTAACAAACGAAAAAGTAATGAGTTTGTTAAAAGGAAAAGAAGGTACTAAGGTTGAATTAATCGTTGATAGACACGGAGAAACAAAAAGTATTTCAATTACTAGAGGGTCTATTCCAATTAGTAGCATAAGTACTAATGTAATGCTTAATGATACTGTAGGATTTATAAAATTAAACAGCTTTACGTTTAACGCTGGTGAAGAATTTGTAGAAGCTGCTAAAGAATTAAAATCAAAAGGAATGAAAAAATTGATTTTTGATTTAAGAAGTAATGGCGGTGGATATATGCATGCAGCAACTCATATTATTGATCAGTTTTTACCTTCAGGTAAATTAATTGTGTATACAAAAGGAAGACAAGTTAAACGTGAAGATTATTATTCAACGTCATCAGGAATACTACAAGATGTAGAATTAATTGTTTTGATTAATTCATTGTCTGCATCTGCATCCGAAATTGTTGCTGGAGCGATTCAAGATAATGATAGAGGTATTATTTTAGGAAGACGTTCGTTTGGAAAAGGGCTAGTACAAGATCAACAAGAATTTAATGATGGAAGTGCGTTGAGGTTAACTATTTCAAGATATTACACACCAACAGGTAGGTGTATTCAAAAGCCTTATGGCGAAGGAGTAGATTACGAAAATGATTACATAAACAGATATGAAAGCGGAGAGTTAATGAATGAAGATAGTGTTAAGTTTGACGAATCTTTGAAATTCACAACGCCTAAAGGAAGAATAGTTTATGGTGGTGGTGGAATCTACCCTGATACTTTTGTACCAAACGATACGTTAGGCGCTTCTTACTATTTAACAAGTTTATATTATGCAGGGGCATTTAACCAATGGGCTTTTAAATTTATAGACTATAAACGAAATAAATGGTCGTCATTTGAAATGTTTAATAACTCATTTAACGTAACGGAAAATATGTTTTCTAAGTTCACAAAATATTCAGATGAAAGTTTAAATGTCAAAATTGATGAAGACGGAAAATCTAGATCAAGTGTGATTATTAAAAATAGAATGAAGGCGGAATTAGCAAGACATTTGTTTGAAGAAAATGGGTATTATAAAATTTACTTGAAAGATGATCTTGATGTTCAAACAGCCTTAATGGAGTTAAAATAATTATATTAAAATTTAAATTTTTCTTAAAAATATTCGATATTAACCTAAATTAGGATTTAAACAAAAATAATTTCTTTAAATTCGCAATCAAATAAAGCAAAATCATGGACTATAAAAAGTTAAATAATTACACAGGTTGGATAGTATTTTTAATTGCTACTGCTGTTTACGTATTAACATTAGAACCTACAACATCTCTTTGGGATTGTGGAGAATACATTACAACAGCCTTTAAATTAGAAGTGGGTCACCCTCCTGGAGCGCCTTTATTTATGATGCTTGGTAGATTATTCACCGTGTTTTCAGGTCCAGAATCTGCTGCTTATATGGTGAATTTAATGTCGGCTTTAAGTAGTTCATTTACAATTTTGTTCTTGTATTGGTCAATTACAATGATTGCTAAAAAAATTACATTATCGGATGATGGTAATTTATTTTCTAACGTTGTTCAAGCAGGAAAAGAAAAAATCACAAAATTATCAAACGGACAAGCTTTTGCTGTTGTTGGTTCGGGTGTTATTGGTGCTTTAGCATACACATTTACAGATTCATTTTGGTTCTCTGCTGTAGAGGGTGAAGTATATGCCATGTCATCTTTCTTTACTGCTATTGTAGTTTGGGCTATTCTTAAATGGGAAGCTGAATTAACAGATCAAGAAAACGAACCTGATAATATTGAGTTACAAGATAAAAATGCAAACCGTTGGATTATTTTAATATTCTTCATGATTGGTTTATCAATTGGAGTCCATTTATTGAACTTATTATCTATTCCTGCAATTGCATATATTATTTACTTTAAAAAATACAAACCAACAATTCAAGGGTTTGTATTAACGGGTATTATAGGGATTGGCTTATTAGGATTAGTACAAGCAGTTGTAATTCCAAAAACAATTCAATTAGCTGGTACTATCGAAAGATATTTTACTAATTCGTTAGGTATGCCATTTAACTCAGGAGCAATATTCTTTTTTGTAGTAATAATTTCCTTGATTATCTTTTTATTAGTAATGTCTAAAAAATCAGGTAATTATATATTAAATATTTCTACTTGGAGTTTCTCAATGATTTTAATTGGGTATTCTTGCTTTGCAATGATTGTGATTCGTTCAAATGCAAATACACCTTTAGATGAAAATGATCCAGAAAACTTAGTAAGTTTAGAATCATATTTAAAACGTGAACAATACGGAGATTGGCCAATCGTTTATGGTCAATATTTCAATGCTGAGGTGGATAGAAATTCTAAAAATTGGAAAGATAGATCTGATGGATTCTTAAAAAGTTATGTAATTCAAAAAAATAATGGAAATACAGATGTTGCTGGCTTCAAAAAGGAAGAAGATGCCTTGGCGTTCCAAGCAAAAAATGGAGGAGAAATTGTTCAGAAGTACTTCAAAACATTTGATGGTGAAAATAAGAAGTATACCTATGATGATAAGCGTTCAACTTACTTTCCAAGAATGTATTCGTCTGAAGATAGACATGTAAGAGGGTATGTTAATTGGTCTGGCGCTAAAGCGAATAAAACGCCAACCTTTGGAGAGAATTTAACTTATTTTGGAAACTACCAAGTAGGATGGATGTATTGGCGTTATTTTATGTGGAACTTCTCTGGTCGTCAAAATGATGAGCAAGGACATGGTAACTCTTATAACGGAAACTGGATGACTGGGTTGAACTTTATTGACAAGCATCATATTGGTGACCAATCAAATGTGCCAAGTATTATTGCAAACAATCCATCACACAATAAATTTTATTTATTACCGCTTATTTTAGGAATGATTGGATTTATTTTCACATTGATGAAAGGATCTAAGTCATGGTGGTTTATCATGCTGTTATTCTTGTTAACTGGTTTTGCAGTTATCTTTTACTTAAATCAAAAACCAATGGAGCCAAGAGAGCGTGATTATGCGTATGCAGCCTCTTTCTATGCGTTCTCTTTTTGGATTGGTTTAGGAGTATTAGGGTTGTATGATGCCTATAAAAACATGAAATATAAAGAATTAGGAATGATTACAGGAGTATTAGTGATTATCAGTTTAATTCTTATGATTGGTGGTACTACTGGTGGAGTAGCAATGTTATACATGACTGCTGTTATTACTATTGCTTTTGCAGTAATGATTGCTATGAGAAAAGGAATAAAGAACGAAACTCAAACGGCTATTTTAACGACATTAATTTGTTTACCGGTTCCTATTTTAATGGGTGTTCAAGGTTGGGACGATCATAATAGATCTAACAGATATACAGCTCAAGCGTTAGCTGAAAACTATTTAAATTCATGTTCTGATGGTTCAATTGTATATACAAATGGAGATAATGATACATTCCCACTTTGGTACTTACAAGAGGTTGAAAACAAAAAGACGTCTGTAAGAGTTTGTAACTTAAGTTTATTAAATACAGATTGGTACACAGGTCAAATGAAAAACAGAGCATATGATTCTGCACCTTTACCAATTAGTTTTGAAGAATACGAATACCGTCAAAATGGCTTATTGGATTATGTGAGAGTATATGGTACTTCTGATATGACAATGCAAGCTTATGATATTCCAGCAGCTGCCAAAGAAACAGTGATAGCTAAAATTAAATATAATCCAGAATTATTCAATAAAGGATTTAAAATAGCAGCTGATAATTTATATAAAACATTATTAAATTCTCCATTGGCTCAATCGCAACCAGCAATTGTTGCAAAAGTAAACGGGTTTAATACTGGTGGTGATTATTTTGCTTTTAGAAAATTTGTATTAGAGTTATTAGGAAAAGGGCAAGTGTTAAACTTAAATGAAGAAACATTGATAGTAATTCAAAATACGTTAATTACATTTAATGATTCATTTGATTATTTACCTGCTACTTATGTAATGGATTATTTACAAAATCCAGCTAATATAAATACGTCATCACCTGAGCAAGGGAGTCAAAAATATTTAACATTTCCTACCAAAGGTTTAATTGTTGATGTTGATAAAGAAAAAATAACTGCTTTAGCTAATAATGATAACCCTGATGATGACATTGTTTCTAAAAAAGACTTAGGAAGAATGGTTGATAAAATGAGATGGAAATTAACTAAGACTATACTATATAGAGCTGACTTAATTGTTTTAGATATCATGGCGCATAATGATTGGGATAGAAACATCTACTTTGCTTCATCTGCTGCTAAATCAACTTATTTAGGATTAGAAAACTATTTCTATAATGAAGGTTTAGTATATAAAGTAGTACCTGTTAAAATTGAGAAAAGTGCAAGTCCTTATTCTTACGGAGAAGTTAATAAAGATGGTTTATTTAATAACCTAACTAAAAACTTTCATTGGGGTAATATGGAAAAAGAAGGTGTATTAGTTGATTACTACACACGTAGAACGACAAGTAATTACAGACTACATTTTTCTATACTTGCAGATGCTTATGTTGCAGATTATAATGCTGAGAAACAAAAGGTGGATTACTTAAATCAAATTTTAGCACAAGAAGGTGGTTTGTCTACTGATTCAATAAGAACACCACTTGGTACTTTTGTTCGTGGAGAATTAACTGAAGACATTAAATCGTCAGAAGTTGTAATGGCTGAGTTAAAAGAAAAAACGGTAACTGTTTTAGATAAATCATTTGAAATGATGCCGAATAATAAAGTCCCTTTTGGTAGAATTTTACCTGCTTATATTACGGCTTACTATAGTGTTGGAGATACATTAAAAGGTGATCAATATGCAGACCAAGTTTTAAAACTATATAGTGAGGAATTAACTTACTTTACTACAATTGATGCTGAGTTCTCTGCTACATATATACAAGATGCTTACGGTACGTTTAGAGCTATGTTCTCAGTGTTTCAAGCTGTGAGCCAATACAATCCAGAGAGTCAGATTGTATTAAAGGCTGAAGAGCTAATTAGAATGCATATGAATGAGATTAGTAGCATAAAATTCAAAAAACATGCTAAACAAACTTATGATCATGACTTTGGAAGGTTTTTTAAACAACTTCAGGGAATGATGGGTGCTGATTAAAAATTTAAATTGAGTAATATTAAAAAAGGGTTAATAGTAAAATATTAACCCTTTTTTTAATCAATTCCAATCTTTCTTTTAAAGAGAAATATTCAACTTTCATATAGTTCCAGGTATTACTGCATCTAAACAATTTAATGAAATAAATAAGTTGGGATTTAATACAATATTTTGATCTTACTTGTCTTAAAATTTAAGATAATTAATCTATATTTGCAAAAATAATTTTTAGAAAAATATACTTATGAAAACTTTTATTACAACATTACTTATTACCTCTAGCAGCATAGTCACTACGGCGCAAACTGCTCCACTTCCTGCTTCGCCTATTATTATTAGTCAATATATAGAAACATCTTTAGGTTCTACTCCTAAAGGTATTGAACTTTGGAATGTGTCAGATGTTAGTATAGATTTTAGTATTTATCCACTAACAGTACTTAAAGGTGTTAATGGAGCTGCTCCATCTACTGATGTTATTGTTAATACGGGTGTTATTGCTCCTGAGGAGGTTTTGGTTATAGGTACTTCTGATATTGGAACATACCTTACCAATAATGGTTTAGTGTCGGTTTTGTATCAATTGAAGGCTTTTACTTTTAATGGTGATGATGCATTAATTATAATGATAGACGGAGATACAAGTGATGTGTTTGGTGAGCCAGGTATAGACCCAGGATCTTCTTGGTCTGCTAACGGTGTTAGTACAAAGAATCAAAACATTAGTCTTGTATCAGGTGTTGTAACTGGTGACTTTAACGGGTGGAGTGATCCTAGTATTCGCTTTACTAATACTGCTGTAGGTACAGATTTGACAGGTTTTGGTATTGCTCCTATTGTGGTTCCTTGTACTAATACTGGAACAGATATTCAAACTGCTTGTGATACATATATTTGGATAGATGGAAATACATACACAACATCAAATAATACTGCAACTCATATTTTAACAAATATTGCAGGGTGTGATTCAACTGTAACATTAGATTTAACTATTAATACTTCAAACACTGGAACAGATATTCAAACTGCTTGTGATACGTATACTTGGATAGATGGAAATACATATACTTCAAATAACACTACTGCTATGCACACTTTAATCAATGTATTTGGTTGTGATAGTGTAGTTACTTTAGATTTAACTATTAATTCTAGTAGTTTTTATACTGATACTCAAACAGAATGTGATATTTATACTTGGATAGATGGGGTAACTTATACAGCAAGTAATACTACAGCAACTTTTACAACTACAAATTTCATAGGTTGTTTTTATGTAGCGACTTTAAATTTAACCGTTAATAACAGTACTTCATCAACTGATGTTCAAACTGCATGTGATAGTTATACTTGGATTGATGGAAATACATATACTACATCTAATACTACAGCTACCCATACTTTAACTAATTCAGTAGATTGTGATAGTATAATTACTTTAGATTTAACAATAACAGAAAGCCCTATAGCTACAATTTCACAGGTTGGTGCTGATTTATCAGTTACACTTGGAGATACTTATTTATGGAGTACTACTGAGTCTTCTCAAGTAATTACGCCTGACGCTAACGGAGTATATTGGTGTATTGTTACAGTAAATGGTTGTGTAAGTGATACTGCCTTTTTTGATGTAAACTATGTTGGAATTAGTGATGCAGTAATTGTTAATGACTTAATGATCTATCCAAACCCTTCTGATGATGTTTTCAACGTAATATTTAATTCTAAGGATAGACAATCTGTAGATGTAAGAATTTTAAATATATTAGGAGAAATTATTTTTGTAGAATCAAAAACTGATTTTATAGGAGAATATAATCATCAGTTTAATTTAAAAGATTATAGTAAAGGACTTTATTTTTTAGAGATAAAAACTCAAAACGGAAGATCAACTAAGAAGTTGATATTACAATAAATATTAGACTTATTTAAATTTTAAAACAATCCCTATTCCAAAAGAGTAGGGATTGTTTTAGTTTATAGAATAAAGGTGATGTACTAGGTGTTAGAAGATCATGATATAGTAATCTAAATTCTTTTGAGAAAAGTGTATAAGACTACTAATTTAAAATATTATAACTTTTGATTTCGTAATAATAATTGAACGTTTTGCTATTAATAGATACTCAATAATAGTGTAAATGAATAATAAAATGAATAACTTTACGTTAAAAAGATATCAAACATTTTATTTTTATACTAGCAGTTTTTTTTAATTATTTTATTGGGGTGTCTCAATCTAATAAAATAAGTGTGATATTGGATGATAGTATTCATGCTGATTTTACAACATTTTCAATTGACAATTTTGATAATATTTACATGACATCAAATGATGTGATAGTAAAATACAATTCAACTTTTGATACCTTATTCTCTTCATCTTTAAAATCGTTTATTCCGAGTTCAATTGAATCATCTAAATCATTTAGGAATTTAATGTTTGATAATGAAAAAGGAAGTGTAAAGTTTTTAGATAATACGTTAACAGAAATATATTCAGAGTTTGATTTAACCGATCAAGATATTATACAACCAGTGCTTGTTTGCGAATCCTTTAATGGGAATGCCTTTTGGGTATTAGATGAAGCGGGGATGCAATTGCTAAAATTAAATCAAAATTTAGAAGTGGTTACGAGAGTCGACAACCTTGGTTATTTATTTGAAAATAAAGAAACACCAATTCAGATGTTCGAGAAAAATGATCAATTATATATACATTTTCCAAATAAAGGGATAGCTATTTTTGACACCTTTGGAACATTTTTAAATTATTTGCCGTTAAATTCAAACTGGATAGATGTTCAAAATAATTATTTATTTACGTTAAAAAACAATCAAATTGAAATTTTAGAATTTCCATTTTTAGATAGATTAACTGTTCTTGATTTTAGTATGAACGAAATTAAAGCGTTTGTTAATCAAAAGCAAAAATTCTATATCCAATCCAATACTGCTTTATATATTTATTCAGTAGAGGAGATTACGGATAATAAATGAATTCAAACCAATTAAAGATATATTGAATTATTTCATTACTAATTAATATATTTGCTAACTATTGTTGAAATTATGATGAAATTCTTCCGTTTTTTTAAAAGTAAAAAGTTTATATTTAACTTAATTGCCATTCTAATTGTATGGCTGATTGTGATTTTTGGAACAAAGTCATATTTAAATAGTTATACTAGTTTTGGTGAAAAAATTGAAGTACCAGTTTTCTTTAAAATTCATGCAGATGATTTAGATGAATTTATTTCTGGAAAAAACATCACTTACGAAATTGTTGATTCTATTTATTTAGATGGATGGCCAAAAGGTACAGTATGCTGGCAACATCCAATGCCTAGTGATTTAACTGGTGAAAATGTAAAGAATGGAAGAGTTATACAATTGTCAATTGTACCTACTAAGCCTAGAATGATAGTAGTACCTAAAGTAGATGGGAAATCTAAAAGGATAGCAGAAAGTCAACTTGAATCTTTAGGGTTAAGAGCCAAAATTACTTATGAAGCCTCAACAATTGGTTCAGGATTTGTTCTAAAACAAAAAGTGAATGGAAAAGAATTCAGAGAAGGCATTTTAGTTCCAAAAGGAACTGTAATTGACTTAGTTGTCGCAAAAGGAGGAGGGGGTGAAGCAACACAACTACCAAACTTGATTGGTTTGACAATAAGTCAAGCAAAAGAACGTTTATTAAACTTAACACTTACTTTACATCACGAATGTCTTTCATGTGTAAATGAATCGGACATTACAAATGCTGTTATTACTAGTCAGTCGCCAAGTGGAGGAGAAGAAGTTAGTGTAGCTGCAGGAACAACTGTAACCGTTTGGGCTGAAAAATAATAATAATGAATAAATTAATTACTATACTTTTAATATGTATTTCTGGACTGTCTTTTTCGCAAGAAAGGCTAATCGATTTGACTATTAATCCTTATTTAGATTCTGATAATAATTCAAGTACACGTGCGAATAACTCACTTGATAGTACTTTTCAGTCTTTTACCTATGCTAATATTGAATTACCTGTAAGGGATGATTTTTCTCTAAATAAATTTGTAAAATATGATAATGACTTTTTAGCAGCTGGGGTATCTTCAGTATTGTATTATATATTAATGGATGAGACAAATTCAACACCAATAGCTAGTGCTGTGAAGTTATGTGATTCAACACATTCGCATGCTGACACAATTGTTATTAATGTAGGAATTGAAGAATCAAATTCTACTTATTTCACAACGGGATTTAATGTCTTTGTAAATGATTTAAATACATACCCTATTAATGGGCAAATAAGAAAAGTATATAATGAATGTTATATTACTATAGATTCAATTATTGATGGTGTAGCAAATACAACTCAAGATACAGTTTGGTATGATGGAACAGATTTTGAAGCAGATTACACACAAGATAGCGCAAGAGTTTTTAATGGATTAAAAAATGATCCTTCAAAAATATGGATTGACAATTATGCTTGTCATAACTATAGATATGCAGTGAATCCGAAATCTCTTGGAGTCGTTACTTTTGATGGCGTAAGTAATGATGGTTATCCATATGAATGGGGTTCAGTTAATTCTTATGGAGATGCAGATGTCTTAACCTCAAAACCAATTAATTTATTAGGTAAGTCAAATGTATACCTAACGTTTCTATATCAAGCAAAAGGATTAGGTAATGCTCCCGAATTGTTAGATTCATTGTGTCTAGATGTCTATTCGCCATCTTTAGATAAATGGTTTGAAAGTAGTTTGTGGTCTACTGATGGTAATGTTGCCGTTAATGAATGGCATACTGCACATATTAATATTACACAAACTTCATTATTAGAAGACGGATTCCAATTTAGATTTAGAAATAAAGCAACACTTTCAGGTCTCTTGGATCATTGGCATATTGACTATGTTAATTTAAGAGATAATTCAACTGCTACTGATGTAGTAATTGATGATGTAGCTATAATGGAGCCAGTTGAGTCTTTTTTAATTGATTATACTGCTGTGCCATGGGATCATTATAAAAACTTAAGTAACCCTAGTTCAGTAATGAAATCTACAGAACCTCTAAGGGTTAGTAATAACCATACAACAAATAAATTGCAAACAAATGGAAGTATGCTATTTAATGCTGTGCCATACGTATTAGGAGTGACCACGCCAAATTGGAATGTAGGTGAAAACACATATAATATTGGTGTTAATTCACAAGCAATCGCATTTCCTCAATCTTTTCCTGGTGATACCATGGCAAGTTTTGATGTTAAAATTAATGTATCTACAAGTTCAACTAATATTTATGATGAAAATGATACAACGTATTTTACACAATCATTTAAAAATTATTACGCTTATGATGATGGGTCAGCAGAAAATGGATACGGCCTACAAAATAATAATGCATTATTAGCCTATAAGTTTGAAGCTTATGAAGCGGATACTTTGAAAGGTGTGCTAATGAAATTTATTCCTACAAATATTAATGTTACAAATGAAATATTTTTATTAACTATTTGGAAAGATAATAATGGCCAACCCGGAGATGTTATTTATCAAGATGATTTTTTTAATCCTCATTTCCCAATTTATTCAGGACATAAAAATAGCTATAAATATTACACTTTTAATAATGATCAATCTGTTGCTGTACCAGAAACATTTTATGTTGGCTGGGAACAAATTAATAACGTTAGACTATATATTGGAATGGACATGAATAATGATAATTCAGATAAAATATTTTATAATATTGGTTCTAATTGGGTAAATACTTCTTTTGCTGCTTCATTAATTATTAGACCTGTTTTCAGTACAGGATTAAACGCAACACTTAGTACTGAAGAGAGAAAAACAGATGTTGATATCTCAATTTATCCAAATCCAACTCAAGAATTAATTACGATATCTGGTTTATCTTCTAACGAAAGAATTGAATTAAGAGATTTAAGTGGTCGAATTATCATGACATCAATAGAAAAAACCATAAATCTTAATAACTTTGCAAACGGAATTTACATTATTAGTGTTTATAGTAGTAACAATCAACTAATATATTCTGATAAATTAATCAAATATTAAATGAGTACAGAAGAAAATAAAACAGAAGAGCTTTTCGAACATTATAATTTTACTGCTGATCCAGGTCAAGATTTGTTGCGAATTGATAAATTTTTATTACTAAGAATCCCAAAGATTTCTAGAAATAAAATCCAACTTGTAGCAAAAGATAATAACATACTTGTAAATGAAAAGCCAGTAAAAGTAAGTTATAAAGTACGTCCTGGTGATGTGATTTCGGTTGTTTTACCTTATCCTGTTACAGAATTTAAACTGATTCCTGAAGATATTCCTTTAGAAATAGTTTATAATGATGATGAATTAATCATTGTTAACAAGGTAGAAGGAATGGTTGTACATCCCGGATTTGGAAATTATTCAGGAACATTAATGAATGCATTAGTGCACCATTTTGATAACTTACCTAAAAGAGATGATTTTGAAACTAGACCAGGTTTAGTACACAGAATTGATAAAAATACTTCAGGATTGTTAGTGATAGCAAAAACCGAAACAGCATTATCTCATCTTTCAAAACAATTCGCCAACCGTACGTCTGAAAGACGTTATTGGGCATTAGTTTGGGGTGACGTAGTTGAGGATGAAGGTACAATTACAGGTGATATTGGACGATCTCAAAAAGATAGAAAAGTATACAGAGTGTATGATGAAGAGGAAGAAGGGTATGGAAAACATGCGGTAACTCATTATAAAGTAATTGAAAGATTTAGATATGTAACCTTAGTTGAATGTAAATTAGAAACTGGAAGAACACATCAAATTAGAGTTCATTTTAAACAGTTAGGACATCCTTTATTCAATGATCCAGAATACGGTGGAGATAGAATACTAAAAGGAACAACTTTTACTAAGTACAAACAATTTATTAATAATTGTTTTAAATTAATTAAAGGGCAAGCTTTACATGCTAAAACGTTGGGTATTACTCAACCTAAAACAGGTGAGTTTTTAGAATTTACTTCTGAAGTGCCAGAAGGGTTTGAACAACTTTTAACTAAATGGAGAGCTTATTCATTGTTAGATTAGGAAAATATCATAGCTGATTCTATTGATAAGTACAAAAAAAATACTATTTTCGTAAACTATTATAGCAAGAAAAATAAATTTTATATGAAATTACTTAAAAAAATACTTTTGATACTAACTATTTTAGTTAGTACTTCTGCTTTTAGTCAATTGACTAGAAACTATGGAAAAGAAGCTGATGTACTTTGGGAGTCGGGTAAATATGTGGAAGCTGCTGATGCCTATAAAAAAGCATCTGATAAAATAAGTGTTAAAAAGGATGAGTCTAGGGTGACTAAAGCAGGATATGCATTTAGATCTGCTGAATGTTATAAGTTGATTCATAATTTCTTAAGCGCTGAAGAACAGTATGAAAAATCTATTTTATTAAGGTATCAAGAAGTAGAGCCTAAAGTGTTTTATTATTTAGCAGAAATGCAAATGTCACAAGGTGAACATAAAAAGGCAGAAGGTAATTACAAAAAATATAAAGAATTAAATTCAGAAGATCCATTAACAGATGTTAGAATTCAATCTTGTAAAGAATTTAAGCAATTCAAGAAAGATAAGACAAGACATGAATTAAATCAAATAACTAAGTTGAATTCAACTGCGTTTGACTTTGGTGCGGTAATGAATTCTAGAGGAACGGCTATGTATTTCACATCATCTCGTTCAGCATCTACAGGAAGTGATATAGAATCTGTGGTTGGAGGAGATTTTACTGATATTTTTGTTTCTGATATTGATAGAAAAGGAAATTTTGGAGAACCAACATTATTATCTAAGAAAATTAATACGATTGACAATGAAGGGTCTGTATGTTTTGATGGAAGAGGTAAGAAAATGTTCTTTACGCGTTGTAGAAGAGAAGATAAAAAGAATTTAGGTTGTGATATTTATTTGGCAGAAGTTAAATCAAAGAAATTTGGTGACCCAGTAAAATTAGAAATAAAAGATCACGATTCTACTCATGTAGGTCATCCTGCAGCGTCAAATGATGGTAAGAAATTGATTTTTGCGTCAAATATGGCTGGTGGAGAAGGTGGAGTTGATTTATGGATAACAACTTACCATAAAAAGTCAGGTTGGTCTCTACCTACTAATCTAGGTCCAGAAATTAATACAGCTGGAAATGATATGTTTCCTGTGTGGGCAAAAGATGGTTCTTTATATTACTCAACTGACGGTATGGTTGGTGCTGGTGGTTTAGATATCTTTGTTGCTACTCAAGTTGGAACTGAAAATAAATGGGAGAATCCTACTAATATGGGAGCGCCATTAAATACTTACGCTGATGATTATAGTTTAGTATTTACTCAAAATGATATAGAAGGACAAAAAGGGTTTTTATCATCTAATAGAGCTGGATCTAAAGGACCAAGAACTAATCCTTCACAAGATATATGGTCTTTTTACTTACCACCAGTTTTAGTAAATGTTTACATTACTGTTGTTGATCAAGAAACAAGAGAAGGAATTCCTGATATGGAAGTAAGAATAGTAGGTTCTGACGGCGTTAATTATTCATTAATGACTGATATGGATGGACAACTTAGTATGACAGAGCTAGAAGATAAAACAAGAATGATAAAGCCTGGTCACACATTTACAATTGAAATTCCAGGACAAGATAAAATTTACTTAGGATCTAATGACAACTTTACAACGGTTGGTATAACTTCTCAATCTAACATTGTTAGAGAAATTGGATTATTAAATATTTTTAAACCAATTAGATTACCAGAAGTTAGATATCCTTTAGGAAGTGCCGTTTTATTAGTTGATAGTACTATCAACTCAAAAGATTCACTTAACTACCTATACAATGTTATGACTGATAATCCAAATATTGTTATTAAATTATTATCTCACACAGATTCAAGAGGTAGAGATGCATCAAATCAAGCACTTTCTCAAAAAAGAGCACAATCTTGTATCAATTATTTAGTAAATGAAAAAGGATTACCAGCTGATAGATTTGTACCTAAAGGTGCTGGTGAAACATTACCAACTTTCATTAATGAAGTTGATCCAATTTCAGGTGATACAACGGTTATTGTATTAACAGAAAAATATATTAACCAATTCAAAACAACTGATAAAGTTAGGTTTGAAATGTTACATCAAAAAAATAGACGAACTGAAGGTGAAATTATTAGTACTGATTATGTGCCAAAAGCTGAAGCACCTATTGACGGAGAATAGATTAAAAAATAATTAATATTAAAAGCGTTCCGTTTATTCGGGGTGCTTTTTTTAGTTTTGTAAAAAATATAAATTTGTTTAATAATGGTTTAAATAGTAATCTCTAAGATTGATTATTAACTCAACCTATTAACAATTAACTAAATAAATATGTCAGATCAAAGATATAAGTTAAGAGGCGTTTCTGCAGGGAAAGAAGACGTGCATAATGCAATAAAAAATGTAGATAAGGGATTGTTTCCTCAAGCATTTTGTAAAATTGTACCTGATCATTTAACAGGAAGTAATGAGCATTGTATTGTTATGCATGCAGATGGTGCAGGAACTAAAAGTTCTTTAGCATATATGTACTGGAAAGAAACAGGTGATATTTCTGTTTGGAAAGGAATTGCGCAAGATGCTTTAATCATGAATATTGATGATTTATTGTGTGTTGGTGCAACAGAAAACATATTACTATCTTCAACTATCGGTAGAAATAAAAACTTAATTACTGGTGATGTGTTATCAGAGATTATTAACGGTACTGAAGAGTTGTTAGCTGATTTAAGTAAGCATGGCGTAAAAATCCATTCAACAGGTGGTGAAACTGCTGATGTTGGTGATTTGGTAAGAACAATTATTGTTGATTCAACAGTTACGGCAAGAATGAAGCGTGAAGACGTGATAGATAATGCTAATATTAAAGCAGGTGATGTAATTGTTGGTTTAGAATCTTTTGGACAAGCAACTTATGAAACTGAATATAATGGTGGAATGGGATCTAATGGTCTAACATCTGCAAGACATGATGTATTTGATAATTATTTAGCAACTAAGTACCCAGAATCATTTGATGCAGCTGTACCAGCTGACTTAGTGTATTCAGGAACTAAAAAGTTAACAGATTCGGTAGAAGGTTCTCCTATTAATGCAGGTAAATTAGTATTATCTCCAACTAGAACTTATGCACCAATTATAAAAGAAATTTTAACAAAACATAAAGCTGATATTAACGGAATGGTACACTGTAGTGGTGGAGCTCAAACTAAAATATTACATTTTGTTGAGAATTTACATATCATTAAAGATGATATGTTTGCTATACCACCTTTGTTTAAATTAATTCAAGAGGAATCAAATACAGCTTGGGAAGAAATGTATAAAGTGTTTAATATGGGACATAGAATGGAAATCTATTTACCAGAAGAATTTGCTAATGATATTATTAAAATATCAGAATCATTTAATGTAAGCGCTAAAATTATTGGAAGAGTTGAAGCTTCTGAATCAAAAAGATTAACAATCACATCTGAATTCGGTGAATTCAAATATGTATAACGTTTAAAAGATGAGTGATTTATTAAATAAATTAGAATCAATAAATATTAGATTTGAAGAAGTGGGGACAATGATTGTCGATCCTGAAATCATTTCTGATATGGAAAGATATGTTAGATTAAATAAAGAATACAAAGATCTTAGTATTATTGATGAAGTGTATCGTAAGTATAAAAATGTACTCGAAAACATTGCATCTGCTCGTGAAGTAATGTCTACGAGTGATGACCCTGATTTTAAGGAAATGGCTAAAATGGAATTTGAAGAATTAAATCCTCAGGTTGAAATTTTAGAAGATGAAATTAAAGTACTTTTAATTCCTAAAGATCCTAATGATGATAAGAATGTTATTATCGAATTAAGAGCTGGAACGGGTGGAGATGAAGCATGTATTTTTGTAGAAGATATCTACAGAATGTATACTATGTACTTCAAAAATATGGGTTGGCAAATTAATGTTGTAAATTCTAATCCAGGAACAACATCTGGTTTTAGAGAAATTCAATTTGAGGTGTCTGGTGAAGAAGTATATGGAACATTAAAGTTTGAATCTGGTGTTCACCGTGTTCAACGTGTACCTGATACTGAATCTCAAGGTAGAGTGCATACGTCTGCAATTACAGTAGCAGTTATGCCAGAGGCTGATAATATTGATTTTGTATTGAATATGGGTGATATCCGTAAGGATACGTATAGAGCATCTGGTGCAGGTGGTCAACACGTAAATAAAACTGAATCTGCTGTTCGTTTAACTCACATTCCTACGAATACAGTGGTAGAGTGTCAAGATGGACGTTCTCAACATAAAAATTATGATAAAGCCTTAAAAGTTTTAAGAACTAGACTATATCAAGTTGAAGTTGAAAAACAAGAAAAGGAAAGATCTGCGTTAAGAAAATCTAAAGTTTCTACCGGAGATAGATCGGCTAAAATCAGAACATATAATTATCCACAAGGAAGAATTACTGATCATAGAATTGGAAAAACAATGTATAGTTTATCTGCTTTTATGAATGGAGAAATACAAGAAATGATTGATGCACTGAGAATGGCTGAATCTGCTGAGAAATTGACAGAAGGAGGAATGTAAATTTCTTAAAAAAATAAATGCTCTTATTTCTATGGAGCGTAAAGTAAAAAAATGACACATCAAGAGTTAATAAATAATATCAAAAAAAAACAAAGTTTTCTTTGTGTAGGTTTAGACGTAGATTTAAATAAGGTTCCAAAATTTTTATTAGATTTTGAGGATCCTATCTTTGAATTTAATAAACGTATAATTGATGCAACTAAGGATTTAGCAGTAGCTTATAAACCAAATATTGCTTTTTACGAATGTCACGGTCCTAAAGGATGGGAGTCTTTAAAGAAAACATTAGATTATATTCCTAAAGATATTTTTACAATTGCGGATGCAAAACGTGGAGACATAGGAAATACCTCTAATTATTATGCTAAAACATTTTTTGAATACTTAGATTTTGATTCTGTAACAATTGCACCTTATATGGGGGTTGATTCTGTAACACCATTTTTTGAATACAAAGATAAGTGGGTAATAATGTTAGCTTTAACCTCTAACAAAGGAGCTTTAGATTTTCAATTTACTACCGATATGAACGGTGAAAAACTCTTTGAAAAGGTATTGAAAAAATCAGCTGAATGGGGTGATGAAACAAAACTAATGTATGTTGTTGGTGCTACAAGAGCAGAAAAAATTGGTGATGTTAGGAAAATTGCACCAAAACATTTTTTCTTAGTACCAGGTGTTGGTGCTCAAGGTGGTTCTTTGGATGATGTTGCTAACTTTGGTTGGAATGATGATTGCGGGTTATTGGTAAATTCTTCAAGAGGAATCTTATACGCTGGAGAAGGTGAAAATTTTGCAGATAAATCAAGAGAAGTAGCTTTAGATATTCAACAAAAAATGAAAAAAATTCTTGTAGAAAAAGAATTTATTTAAGTCTATCTCATTGATTATTAAATGAAAAGTCCTTTTTTATTTATATATTTAACAGATGTCAATATTTATATTGGTTGTTAAACTTTGAATAGAAGAATAGTGACAGAATTCATGGTAGGTTAATAAATACGGCATCAGTGCTTTCTTAATATAGATATTGAACTATTAGAAGCTATTTTAACTTCTAAGTAGTATTTGTTAGATTTATAATACTGTTTACGTATTGTAAATTCCTGTCCGTTAATAATGAAAGAAGAATATTTACATTATATATTTAAAACTAAGCAATTAGGTAAAAACTTTGTGACAACCAATGGTGAGGAATTAGAGGTGATAAGTTTCGGCTATCACAATCAAACCTCTGGTCCAGATTTTTTAGAATGTCAGTTAAAACTCAATGGACAAGTTTGGGCAGGTCAAATAGAGTTTCATGTAAAATCTTCTGATTGGTTTAAACATAATCATCAAACAGATACTAATTATAATAACGTTATTGCACATTTTGTGTATGCGCATGATGCTGAAATTGAATCAGGACTTTACCAACTTCCAACGGTAGAGTTAAAAGATTTAATTGATGAAAGTCATTATAATAAATATCATAATTATATGACGTCTAAAAATTGGATTGCTTGTCAAAATGAAATTAATGACATAGATGATTTTGTAATATATCAGCAAAAAGAAAAAGCATTATTTAATAGGTTGACTAGAAAGTGTGCTGATATTGTTGCGTTAATTGAAGGTCATAATGGAGATCAGCAAAAGGTGTTTTATTTTTTGTTATTTAAAGTGTTTGGATCAAAGTTAAATCAGAAACCCTTTGAACAACTTGCGTCTAAATTTGATAATAAAATAGTATTAAAATTAAATAATGACATTTTAAAAGTTCAAGCGTATCTATTTGGATTAGCAGGATTTTTAAATGATGATTCAATAGAAAATGATACTTACTTTGTACAATTAAAAAATGAATTTCAGTATCAAAAACAATTGTATAAGCTTGAGGAAATGAATTTCAAGGAATGGAAATTTGCTTCTGTAAGACCTCCAAATTATCCAACTGTAAGATTAGCTCAGCTTGGGCATGTTCTTGTCAATTTAGGCACTTTAACTAAGGTGCTAAATACTAATGATATAATTCAGAGTCTAAAGATTGAATTAGATCCGTATTGGAAAAAACATTATATGTTTGGACGCATTGGTAAAAAACAAAATCCAAACTTAACACCATCATTTATTGATCTTATTCTAGTCAATGTGTATGTTCCTTATTATTTTTCAATTGGATTATATGAAGGCAATGAGGAGTTAAAAAGTATTGCATTAACATGGTTAGAGAATATAGCCCCAGAAAAAAATGGAATAATCACAAAGTGGAAAAGTTATAATGTAAATGTAAACTCGGCATTTGATAGTCAAGCATTAATTGAATTAAAGAATGAATTTTGTAGTAAAAATAAATGTTTACAATGTAAAATTGGGCAAAAACTGATTAAAACCGACTAATTAACGAGTCATATTTGAAAACAATAGATGAATTGAATATCATAGCTAAAATATAATTGTATATTTACAAAGGTAAATTAAATGAAAAAAACAATACAAAAAATAGCATTCTTTTTCGAAATGAGATCATTTGGAGTGAGTACATGGTTTGCTCGTAAGTTTCGACTTGAAGTTTCAAAAGTCAGGCTGTTTTTTATTTATTTTACCTTTATAGGTTTAGGATCGCCATTAATTATTTATTTAGCTATGGCATTTATTTTAGAACGTAAGCATTTAGTTAAATTTCAACGTAAACGTAAAAGTATTTGGGAGATATAATATATGAGAAGACATTTTAAATATTTTTCAAAACTATATGTTGCATTAGGGCTAATTATTTCAATAATTTTTGGAGGAACTATTGGTTATATGTTGTTTGAAGGTTGGAATTTTTTCGAATCATTTTATATGACAATAATTACAGTTTCAACTGTTGGATTTCATGAAGAACATGCGCTTAGTTTTGCAGGGAAAATGTTTACAGCATTTTTGATCGTAACAAGTTTTGGTACATTTGCTTATGCTATTTCGGCAATTACTAAATATATTATTGGAGGGGAATACGTAAAATACTACAAAGAATTAAAGATGACAAAAAGTTTAGAGAAATTGAATAATCACACAATTGTTTGTGGATACGGGAGAGTAGGTAAACAAGCATCACATGATCTTAAATTTTATAAAAAAGAATATGTGATAATTGAACGCAGTGGCGAAATATCAGATGATGATGAGAATAAAGACTTATTTGTAAAAGGAGATGCTACGGATGATTTTGTGTTATTAAAAGCAGGATTAAAAAATGCGACTGCATTGATAACCGCATTGCCAAAAGATGCAGATAATCTATTTGTTGTATTATCAGCAAGAGAGTTAAATCCTAAATTAAAAATTATTTCTAGAGCATCATCTTATTCTTCAATGAGAAAATTAAGAATTGCTGGAGCAGATAACGTTATTATGCCAGATACAGTTGGTGGAGCACATATGGCTTCTTTAGTTGTGAATCCTGATGTAATGGAATTCTTAGATTTAATAAAAGTATCTGGAAAAGCAGCTGTAAATCTAGAAGAAATTGACTTTAAAGAGTTGCCAGAGGATATGAAAAATTGTACAATTGGCACATTAAAATCAAGAGCAATGGCAGGTTGTAATGTTATTGGATTTAAATCCAAAGATGGAGACTATATCATTAATCCAGCAGATACAACTGAAATTAATTCAGATTCTAAATTGTTTGTATTAGGAAGTCCAGAGCAAATTGCTGAATTAAACAAAAAGTTTGGAATCAAATAATGAGAATATTAATTACGGGATCAAATGGATTGTTAGGTCAGAAGATTATAAATCAATTGTCTGATTCAGATATTGTTTTTTTGGCAACTTCTCTAGGTGAGAATAGAAATTCCAAATGTAAAAACACTTACTATCAGGCTTTGGATATCACAAACCGAAATGAAATAAATGAATGTGTTAATAAATTCAAACCATCACACATAATTAATACAGCAGCTGTAACAAATGTTGATTTTTGTGAAGATAATATTGAATTATGTGAAAAAGTAAACGTGGAGGCAGTAAAACTTCTGTTTGAGATATCAAAATCTAATAATATTCAATTTATACAGCTGTCAACTGATTTTGTTTTTGATGGTGAAAATGGACCATATTCAGAAACTGATGTGCCAAATCCATTAAGTATTTACGCTAAATCTAAGTATGCATCAGAACAATTATTAGTCAATGACGAGTACACAAACTGGTCAATACTTAGAACTATTATTGTTTATGGAGAAGGAGAAGCTTTAAGCCGTTCAAATATTGTATTATGGGCTAAATCTGCTTTGTCAGAGAACAAGCCGTTAACAATTGTGGACGATCAGTTTCGTTCTCCAACTTGGGCTGATGACTTAGCTTGGGCTTGTATACAAACAGCTAAAATAAATGAAATTGGTATTTTCCACATATCAGGGCCAACTGTATTTTCAATATATGATTTAGTTTGTGAAATAGCTGATTTTTATGGAAGCGATAAAAATTTAATACAACCAATTAAATCAAAAACATTAAATCAAAAAGCTGCAAGACCTCCAAAAACTGGTTTTGTAATAGATAAAGCAAAAAATCGACTAGGATACTCCCCTAAAACATTAAAAGAGTCTCTTAAATACCTCAATTAAGTATTACAAATATATTTTATATATATTTGTTACCATAAATTTAAAATCAAAACATGAAAAAATTATTAGTATTACTATTTTTAATTAGTCCTATTTTAACTTTTGCACAAGATGAAATGGATTGTCCTGAAGAAATTAAAGTTGAAAAAACGTTATCAGAAAAAATTGATGGTGGTTTTGGACCAATAGTTAAAGGGATGGCTACTGTTTTGTTTTGGGATCCTTTTGAAGCAATAGGGGTTTATGACCCGGTTGTTTATATAGATAATATACCACAGCCTGATGGTTCTGAAGTTTTTACTGATGTTTATGGTAATAAAGGGGAAGTAGTTTTGAAAGGATATTGTTCAAAATTTACAAACTTAAATAGTGGGGATAAATTAATTATCGATAATGAGTTATATAAAGTTGAAAATATTATTAATGATACTGAACTAACACTTCAAGAACCATTAAAAAAAACTGCCAATAATTCTGCAATTTATGCTCCTGTTGAAAAACCAATAGTATTTATTGTAATTTGGTTAGTTCTAGGTGCTATATTTTTTACAGTGAAAACAAGATTCATAAACATTAGAGGATTTAAACATTCGTTAGATTTAGTTAGAGGAAAATTTGATCCACCAATGGATGATAGTTCTATTTCTAAAAAAGAAATAGCAAGAGAAAATGCTGAAGAAGGTGAAGTTTCACATTTTCAAGCTTTAGTAACTGCCTTGTCTGCGACTGTTGGTTTAGGTAATATAGCAGGTGTTGCTATTGCTATTGCTGTAGGTGGGGCTGGAGCTACATTTTGGTTAATTGTAGCAGGTTTCTTAGGAATGTCGTCTAAATTTATTGAATGTACATTAGGAGTTAAATATCGAAATGTAAATGCTGATGGTGAAGTATCAGGTGGACCAATGTATTATTTATCTAAAGGTTTAGCAAAACAAGGGAAAAAGGGACTAGGAAAAGTTTTAGCAGTAATGTTTGCTGTATTATGTGTTGGTGGCTCTTTTGGAGGAGGAAACATGTTTCAAGCAAATCAAGCTTTTGGTCAATTAACAAATAAATTTGAAGGATTAAAAGAATTTAGCTTTTTAGGAATTGATTCAGGTGTGTTATTTGGAATTGTAATGGCTATACTTGTAGGTGTTGTTATTGTAGGTGGAATTAAAAAAATAGCATCCGTAACGGATAAAATTGTACCATTTATGGTTGGTTTATATGTGCTGACTGCATTAATTATTATTGGAATGAATTTCAGTAATATTGGTGAAGCCTTCGGTAGTATTATTTCTGGAGCATTTTCTCCAGATGCTTTAAAAGGTGGTGTTTTAGGTGTGTTAATTGTAGGGTTTCAAAGAGCAGCATTTTCAAATGAAGCAGGTGTTGGGTCTGCGTCTATTGCTCATGCGGCAGTAAAGACTGATGAGCCTGTCACTGAGGGATTTGTTTCTTTGTTAGAACCGTTTATTGATACTGTGGTTGTATGTACAATGACTGCTTTAGTGCTTATATTTACTGGTTTTGATTCTAACCCAGATGGATTAGAAGGTGCTGCACTTACGTCAAATGCATTCGCTAGTGTTTTCCCATTTTTTGACTGGATACTATTAATTGCGATTGTTTTATTTGCCTTCTCTACAATGATTTCTTGGTCTTATTACGGAATGAAAGCTTGGACATATTTATTTGGTCAAGGGAAAATTAAAGAATACATTTATAAAGGAATATTCTTAGTTTTTATAGTGATTGGAGCGGCATCTAGTTTAGGTAATGTTATGGATTTTTCAGATTTAATGATTTTAGGTATGGCATTCCCGAATATCTTGGGTATGTTATTCTTATCAGGTGAAGTAAAAGAAGATATGAAAGATTATATTTCTAGAGTAAAATCAGGTGTAATTAAAAAATATAAATAATATCAATGAAGTCCTACTTTACTTTTTCTAAAGGACAGAAAATTGGAGTAGTTACGCTTGCTGTTATTATTATAATACAAATACTATTTTTAAATAAAGGGTCCGGAATTTCAATTCCAGACCCTTTTGTTATTTCAGCCGAACAATATAGAATAATTGATAGTTCAATAGCTGAATCAAATTATAAAAAGAATCAGAAGTATAATTTCAAAAAGGATTACAAGTTAGTCAAGTTTGATCCAAACAACTATTCCTCTTCTGATTGGAAAAGTATTGGTTTTTCAGAAAAACAAGCTAACATTATTGTGAATTACAAGAATAAAATCGGTGGATTCAAAAAGAAATCTGATGTAGAAAAAGTCTTTGTAATCAGTGAAAAAAAATACAAGGAGTTAAAACCATTTCTTAATATAAAAGAAATGAAAGTTATAGATAACTTTGAATTAAAAAAAGAGGCTGTCATTATTAAACCTTTAAAAGTATATGAATTAAATTCGGCTTCAATTATAGAGTTAATCAGTATAAGTGGTATAGGAGAGTTTACTGCTAAGGGAATAATCAAACATAAAGATTTAATCGGCGGGTTTCATTCGATTTCTCAATTAAAAGAAATTTATGGAATAGAAAACGATAATTATGATAAAATAATTAAGCAATTAGAAATTGACAACTCAAGCATTATTAAAATTAATGTAAATGAATTATCAATTTTTGAGCTTAAAAAACATCACTATATATCATGGAGTGTAGCAGAAGCTATTATTAATAAAAGATTGACGGGAAAGTTATCTGATTTGAATTTTCTAGTAGGAGAAGAAATTATTACATCTAAAAAACTTAAGGTTATCTTACCTTATGTAGAGTATTGATGGTAGTCAAAATATTTAATCGTTTTTTACTTTTTTAACAAAAATCATATTGTTACGCATTCAAAATATATAAATATATACTATTTTTGAACAATGACAATAGAACAAAAAGTTAAAGACGCTATTAGAGATATTCCAGACTTTCCCAAAAAAGGTATAATATTTAAGGATATTACACCAATACTACAAAATCCTCAATTGTGTACTGAAATTATAGAAGACATAAAAGAAAAAGTAAAAGACTTAAATATTCAGGGTGTTGCAGGGATTGAAAGTAGAGGATTTCTAATTGGTGTGCCTTTAGCCATTGCATTAAATGTTCCCTTCATCTTAATTAGAAAAAAAGGAAAACTACCTTATGAGACAGTTTCTTATAAATATGATTTAGAATATGGTTCTGCAGAAATAGAAATGCATACAGATGCAGTTTCTAAAGGTCAAAACATTTTATTACATGACGATTTACTAGCTACTGGAGGGTCTGCTTCAGCAGCAGCAGAATTAATCCAAATGCAAGGCGCAAATGTTACGGCGATTAATTTTTTAGTTGAACTTTCTTTCTTAAAAGGTAGAGAGGTTATAGAGAAGTACTCAAAAAATATTACTAATTTAGCAAACTATTAAAAAATACCTCAAATGAATTTTGAACAAAGTGAAAATCAAAAAATGATTGCGGATATGATTCGTGATTTTGCTGAAAAAGAAATTAAACCTAAAATGATGGAATGGGATGAAGCGCAATACTTCCCCGTTGAATTATTTAAAAAATTAGGACACCTTGGATTAATGGGGGTAATTGTACCTACTGAATATGGAGGGTCAGGTTTTGGATATTTTGAATACATTACTGTTGTTTCTGAAATATCTAAAGTTTGTGGTTCAATTGGTTTATCTGTAGCTGCTCATAATTCGTTATGTACAGGTCATATATTGTATCACGGTTCAGAAGCGCAAAAAAAGAAATACCTTCCTAAATTAGCTACGGCTGAATGGATTGGAGCTTGGGGTTTAACTGAGACTGGTACAGGTTCTGATGCAGGTGGAATGAATACAACTGCTGTTAAAGATGGTGACTATTGGATGATTAATGGTTCTAAAAACTTTATTACACATGCAATATCTGGAGATGTAGCTGTAGTAATGGTTAGAACTGGTGAAAAAGGAGATTCGCATGGAATGTCAGCTTTTATTATTGAAAAAGGTACGCCTGGTTTCATGGCTGGTAAAAAAGAAAATAAATTAGGAATGAGAGCTTCTGAAACAGCTGAGCTTATTTTTAATAATTGTAGAGTTCATAACGATCAATTAATTGGTGTTGAAGGTGCCGGTTTCCAACAAGCTATGCAAATTCTTGATGGAGGTCGTATTTCTATTGGGTCATTAGGTTTAGGAATTGCTAAAGGTGCTTATGAAGCAGCTTTACAATATTCAAAAGAAAGAGAGCAGTTTGGTCAGCCAATTTCTAAATTCCAAGCTATCGCATTTAAATTAGCGGATATGGCAACTGATATTGAAGTGTCTGAACTATTACTGTTGCAAGCTGCTTACTTAAAAGAGAATCATGAGAACTTAACAAAAGAGTCAGCAATGGCTAAATATGTGTCTTCAGAAGTTGCTGTTTCAGTATCAAATGAAGCTGTTCAGATTTTTGGAGGATATGGTTATACTAAAGATTTTCCAGTTGAGAAGTTCTATAGAGACTCTAAACTATGTACAATAGGAGAAGGGACTTCAGAGATACAAAAGCTTGTAATTTCAAGAGAATTGTTAAATAATTAAATAAATATTGAGTTTAAAGGAAAGTTTTTTAATAATTACTTGTGAATAAGTTTAATTGTCCTACCTTTGCATTCCAATTTTGAATATAAATAGAATATAAGATATGTTAATAATACCATTAAAAGAAGGAGAGAATATCGAAAGAGCTCTTAAGAAGTACAAAAAAAAGTTTGAAAAAACTGGAATGATGAGAGATTTGAGAGAAAGAAAAAATTTCACAAAACCTTCTGTAGCTAATAGAAAAATGAGAATTAAAGCTGCTTACGTACTAGGTTTACAGCAAGCTGAAATGTAAAAAACATTTTACAATTTTAAAAAAAGGGAATAAGTTTATACTTATTCCCTTTTTTGTTGTGTAAAAAAATAAACGTATGCTGATTTATTTGCGTATTTTCGTGTCAATATGATAGATAAATTTCTTAACTACCTTGCAAATGAAAAGCGATTTTCAATACATACAGTTGTAGCGTATAAAAAAGATATAGAACAGTTTTTTGATTGTATTGGTAATGTTGATATGGATGTAATAAATCATAAAGACATTAGAGCGTATTTAGTTAGTATGGTAGAAGAAGGTAAAGAGAATTCTACCATTAACAGAAAGCTATCTAGTTTAAAAACATTTTTCAAGTTTTTAAAAAGGCAAAACGAAATCCTAATTAATCCAATGTTAAAAGTTCAAGGATTAAAAACAAAAAAACGTCTCCCTCAATTTGTGCCTGAAAATCAAATTTGGGATGAAACCATTTTTTGTGAAAATGATGATGAGTTTTCTAATTTACGAGATGAATTAATTCTTGAATTGTTTTACCAAACAGGAATAAGACTAGATGAATTAATAAATTTAAAAAATGTAAATATTTCATCAAACTCAATTAAAGTCTTAGGTAAAAGAAGTAAAGAAAGAATTATTCCAATTGCGCCAGATTTCTTTCTTTTGATAAGTAATTACAGGCGAGTTAAATTGGATAATAATATAATATCTGAATTCCTAATAAATACTAAAAACTCAAAAAAAGTAACCCCAAAATTTGTTTATAGTAAAGTTAATTACTATCTTGGAAAGGCAACTAATTTGAAAAAGAAAAGTCCTCACGTTTTAAGGCATACTTTTGCAACACATATGCTAAACAATGGGGCGACTTTAGAAAGTATAAAAAAACTTTTAGGACATACCGATTTGGTTGCGACACAAATTTATACACACAATACGTTTAAGCAAGTAAAAAATATTTATAAATCATCTCATCCGAGAGGAGGAGAGTAAAAATAAAAAACATGGATATAAAAATTGAAGCAGTACACTTTGATGCAGATAAAAAACTAATTGAATTTGTAAACTCTAGAGTTCAAAGACTAGAAAATTATTTTGATAATATAGTTTCAAGTGAAGTACATTTAAAACTTGGTAGTGCATCTGATAAAGAAAATAAGGTTACAGAAATTAAATTAAGTGTTCCAGGCAAAGAGTTATTTGCTAAAAAAGAGAGCAAAAGTTTTGAAGAATCAACAGATTTGTGTGTTGAAGCATTAAGAAAGCAAGTGAGTAAACATAAAGAGAAAATAAAATAGATTAAATAACAAGATTGACTCGTATGTCTTTAAAAAGATATACGAGTTTTTTAATTAATAAATAAAAATTATGAAAAAAATAGTAACAGTATTAGCATTAATGATTGCAACTTCAATAAATGCACAAACAAAAGTCGCTGGCTATGTAATGCCAAATACAGTTTTAGCAAATGGAGTAACACTTAATATGAATGGTGGAGGAATGAGAGAAAAATTGATTTTTGATCTATATGTAGGTGTTCTTTATTTGGAATCGAAAACTTCAGATGCAGATGCGATCTTAAAATCAGATAAACCAATGGCCATTAAATTAAGAATTACCTCAGGAATGATTGATAGAGAAAATATGGAAGAAGCGGTTAGAGAAGGATTTGATAAAGCTACAAATGGAAATATTGAACTTTTAAAAAACGATATAGATAATTTAATTAATAAAGGATTTGCTGACGAAATTGTTAAAGGAGACGTATTTGACTTGATATATGTGCCCGGTAAAGGAACGATAATGGCTAAAAATAATAAAATGTTAGTGAATATCAAAGGGTTATCATTTAAAACAGCCTTGTTTGGGATATGGTTATGTAACAGTCCAGCTGATTCAAATCTTAAAGAAAATATGTTGGGAAAATAAAAAAATAAAAAAAAATAAAAAATCTTTGAAAAAAAGGTTTTTTATTAAAAATAAATATATATATTTGCACTCCCGTAACAAAAGCGGGAGTTGTTTTTTGAAAAAAAGTTCTTTATATAAACAACTATAAACATTGTGAATGCTTCTGTAGCTCAGTTGGCTAGAGCAGCTGATTTGTAATCAGCAGGTCGTGGGTTCGAGTCCCTCCAGAAGCTCTGTTTATTTTATTTTGGGGAGATACCAAAGCGGCCAACTGGGGCGGACTGTAACTCCGCTGACTTCGTCTTCGTAGGTTCGAATCCTGCTCTCCCCACTAATAGAATATAACATAAATTTAAGCGAGAGTAGCTCAGTTGGTAGAGCGTCAGCCTTCCAAGCTGAGGGTCGCGAGTTCGAGTCTCGTCTCTCGCTCAATAATAAGAGTGATGCATCCTAACGGATGTATCGTTCTCTTTTTTAAGAACAAAGTGCTGATGTAGCTCAGGGGTAGAGCGTTTCCTTGGTAAGGAAGAGGCCATGGGTTCAATTCCCATCATTAGCTCAATGGGATAGTTACACACTTTAAAGAGTGTGTTTTGGTATTTGTAAAAATTGATAAATAAAATAAAATAAACGATTATGGCTAAGGAAACTTTCGACAGATCAAAAGCCCATGTTAATATTGGGACAATTGGTCACGTAGATCACGGTAAGACTACATTAACTGCTGCTATTACTACTGTATTAGCAGAAGCAGGATTATCAGTAAAAGTAAATTTTGATCAAATTGATAACGCTCCAGAGGAGAAAGAAAGAGGTATTACAATTAATACATCTCACGTTGAATATACAACTGCAACTAGACACTATGCTCACGTAGATTGTCCAGGTCACGCCGATTATGTTAAGAACATGGTTACTGGTGCTGCTCAAATGGATGGTGCTATATTAGTTGTTGCTGCTACTGATGGACCAATGCCTCAAACTAGAGAGCATATCCTTTTAGGAAGACAAGTTGGTGTTCCAAGAATGGTTGTATTCATGAATAAAGTGGATATGGTTGATGATGAAGAGTTACTAGAATTAGTAGACATGGAAATCAGAGATTTATTATCTTTTTATGATTATGATGGTGATAACACTCCTGTAATTCAAGGTTCAGCTTTAGGTGGTTTAAATAATGATCCTAAATGGGTTCCTGCAATTTTAGAATTAATGGATGCTGTTGATACTTGGATTGAATTACCTCCAAGAGAAATTGACAAAGATTTCTTAATGCCTGTTGAAGATGTATTCTCTATTACTGGTCGTGGTACTGTTGCTACTGGTAGAATTGAAACTGGTGTAATTAACACAGGTGATGTTGTTGATATTTTAGGAATGGGTGACGAAAAATTAACGTCTACTATTACTGGAGTTGAAATGTTTAGAAAAATATTAGATAGAGGTGAAGCTGGTGATAACGTTGGTTTACTTTTAAGAGGTATTGAAAAATCTACTATTAGAAGAGGAATGGTTATTGCTAAGCCTGGTTCTATTACTCCACATAAAAAAGTGAAAGCTGAAATTTATGTATTGAAAAAAGAAGAAGGTGGACGTCACACTCCATTTCATAATAAATATAGACCTCAGTTCTACATTAGAACAACTGATGTTACAGGTGAAATCATCCTTGAAGAAGGAAGAGAAATGGTTATGCCTGGTGATAACGTTACTATTACAGTTAACTTAATCGTTCCCGTTGCAGTAAACAAAGGTTTACAATTTGCAATGAGAGAAGGTGGTAGAACTGTTGGTGCAGGTCAAATTACTGAAATTATCGAATAATTATTATCGATAACTAAATTATATTAAAAGAGAGAGGTAAATTACTTCTCTCTTTTTCGACACACGGGTGTAGTTCAATGGTAGAATGCCGGTCTCCAACACCGTTGATGATGGTTCGAATCCTTCCACCCGTGCATAACATAAACGATTGAATAGTTTGACTACTGAAGGGTTAAATTTATCGCAATATAAAATATACACTATGAAGATAATAACATACATAGAAGAATCGTATGAAGAATTAGTACACAAAGTAACTTGGCCAACTTGGTCTGAATTACAAAGTACGTCTGTTGTTGTATTAGTGGCATCAGTATTATTCTCATTATCAATATTTGCAATGGATTACGTATTTGGTATAAACGTTGATGGATTTAAAGGTATCCTTGGACTTTATTATGATATGGTTAAATAAGACAAATGGCAGAAATTAAAAAACGTTGGTACGTAATTCGTGCCGTAGGTGGTAAAGAGAAAAAAGCTCTTGAATATATAGAAATTGAAATCAAAAGAAATAAATTAGAAGATTATGTTTCTGAAGTTATTGTTCCTACTGAGAAAGTTTACCAAATTAGAAATGGTAAAAAAATCAGTAAAGAAAAAAACTTTTTCCCTGGTTATATATTAATTGAAGCAGCTTTAGTAGGTGAAGTAGTTCACGTTATTAAAAGTGTTCCCAATGTTATGGGATTCATGAGTGGTATTAAAGGAGGAGAACCTATGCCTTTAAGACCAAATGAAGTTCGTAGAATTCTTGGTAAAGTTGATGAAATGGCTGAGCAAGAAGAAGAAATGAATGTACCTTTTATTATTGGTGAAACAATTAAGGTTATTGATGGTCCTTTCAATGGATTTAATGGATTGATTGAAGAGATTAATGAAGAAAAGAAAAAATTAAAAGTGATGGTGAAGATTTTCGGAAGAAAAACGCCGCTTGAACTTAACTACATGCAAGTAGTTAAAGAATAATATTAAGAATTTTTAACCCGTAGAAGTGCCGTTAATGTAATATAATGCTTCCCATTAATTATAAAAAGCACGTTTGACTACACAAAACAAAGTAAAATGGCAAAACAAGTAGATGCTTTGATCAAGCTACAAATAAAAGGTGGTGCCGCTAATCCTGCTCCTCCCGTTGGACCTGCTTTAGGTGCAAAAGGAGTAAATATCATGGAGTTCTGTAAGCAATTTAATGCTAGAACACAAGATAAAGCAGGAAAAGTGTTACCAGTTGTTATTACCGTATACGGTGATAAATCTTTTGAGTTTGTAATCAAAACTCCACCAGCAGCTGTACAATTATTAGAAGCTGCTAAATTAAAGAAAGGTTCACCAGAACCTAACAAAGTAAAAGTTGCAAAAGTTACCTGGGAACAAGTAAGAACAATTGCTGAAGACAAGATTAAAGATATGAATGCCTTCAAAATTGAATCTGCTATGAAAATGGTAGCTGGAACAGCTAGAAGTATGGGAATTGTTGTAATAGGAGATTTTCCTGAATCAAATAATTAAGAAAGATGGCAAGAATAAGTAAAAAAAGAAAAGATAGTTTGGCTAAATTAGACCAAACAAAATCTTACACTTTATCTGAAGCATGTAACTTAGTTAAAGCGATTACTACAACTAAATTTGATGCTTCTATTGATGTTAGTATTAAGTTAGGAGTTGATCCTAGAAAAGCTAACCAAATGGTTCGTGGAACTGTTGCATTACCTCATGGTACTGGAAAAGATGTTAAAGTATTAGTACTTTGTACACCTGATAAAGAAGCTGAGGCTCTTGCTGCAGGAGCAGATCACGTTGGTTTAGATGACTATATCACTAAGATTAAAGGTGGATGGACTGATATTGATGTAATTGTAACAATGCCTGCAGTAATGGGGAAAGTTGGTGCATTAGGTAGAATTTTAGGCCCAAGAGGTCTTATGCCTAATCCTAAAACTGGAACTGTAACTATGGATGTTGCTAAAGCAGTTACTGAAGTAAAAGCTGGTAAAATTGACTTTAGAGTTGATAAATTTGGTATCATACATGCTGCAGTTGCAAAAGCTTCTTTCGAAGCTGGAAAAATTGAAGATAATGCGAACGAAATTATTCAAACAATCTTGAAGTTAAAACCTGCTGCTGCAAAAGGTATTTATGTGAGAAGTATGTTTATTAGCTCTACAATGAGTCCTAGTATTCAGATTGATCCTAAATCTATTGAAAACGCTTAAAACGTCTAAAAATGAACAGAGAAGAAAAATCACAGTACATTGAAGACTTATCTGCAAAATTAGCAGAGTCTGGTGTGTTTTATTTAGCGGATACTGCAGAGTTAACTGTTGAAAAAGTTAACTTATTAAGAAGAAAATGTTTTGCTAACAACGTTGAATTAAAGGTTGTTAAAAATTCACTTCTTAAATTAGCATTAGAACGTATTGAAGATAAAGATTTCAGTGAACTTTACGGAGTTTTATCTGGAGGAACTTCAATTATGTTTGCTGAAGTTGGTAATGCACCTGCAAAGTTAATTAAGGATTTCCGTAAGAAGGAAGATAAGCCTATTTTAAAAGCTGCTTATATTGAAGAATCTATTTACGTTGGAGACGACCAATTAGAGGCTTTAGTAGCTATTAAATCTAAAGAAGAGCTTATTGGAGATATTATTGGATTACTTCAATCTCCTGCTAAAAACGTTATATCAGCCCTTAAGTCGGGTGGTAGTACAATTGCAGGATTATTAAAAACGCTTTCAGAAAAAGAAGCGTAAACAAAAATTATTTATTACAAATTTAAAAAAATAAAAATAACATGGCTGATTTAAAAAAATTCGCTGAAGAGTTAGTAAACTTAACAGTAAAAGACGTTAACGAACTTGCAACAATCTTAAAAGACGAGTATGGTATTGAGCCTGCTGCTGCTGCTGCAGTTGTTGTAGCTGGAGAAGCTGCTGGTGAAGCTGCTGAAGAGCAAACTGAGTTTGATGTAATCTTAAAAGCTGCTGGTGGTTCTAAACTAGCTGTAGTAAAATTAGTTAAAGAATTAACTGGTAAAGGTTTAAAAGAAGCTAAAGAATTAGTTGATTCTGCACCATGTGCAATCAAAGAAGCTGTTACTAAAGATGAAGCTGACGCTTTAAAATCTTCTTTAGAAGAAGCTGGAGCTGAGGTTGAGGTTAAGTAATTACCATAACTAAAAAATTGGATTAGGCACTACTTTTAAGTAGTGCCTAAACCTGTTTTTATAGTTTACCTTTATAATTTAAATAAGGTTTATAGGTAAACTTTAAGAAATCAATCAGTTAACTTGCGTTAATTGATTACTTGTTTAATAAAAAGTGTTTAATTTTAATAATTTGAGCCTTGGTAACAAATAATAACATTACAGAAAGAATTGATTTTTCTAGCCTATCAGCTAGATACGATTATCCTGATTTTCTTGATATTCAATTAGAATCATTTAGAAAATTCTTTCAGTTGGAGACAACACCCGAAAACAAATATGAAGAGGGTCTTCATAGAGTTTTTTCAGAAAACTTTCCGATTACAGATACCCGTAATCAATTTGTTTTAGAATTTTTAGACTATTTTATTGATCCACCACGTTATACTATTGCAGAATGTATAGATAGAGGATTAACATATAGTGTGCCCTTAAAAGCAAAGCTAAAATTATATTGTACAGATGCTGAACATGAAGATTTTGAAACAATAGTTCAAGATGTTTATTTAGGTACAATCCCTTATATGACTCCGAAAGGATCATTCGTAATTAATGGTGCTGAACGTGTTATCGTTTCACAATTACATAGATCTCCTGGTGTGTTCTTTGGTCAATCAAGACACTCAAATGGTACTAAATTATATTCTGCTAGAATTATACCTTTTAGAGGATCATGGATTGAGTTTGCTACTGATATTAATTCAGTAATGTATGCATACATTGATCGTAAGAAAAAATTACCTGTTACTACATTATTCCGTGCAATGGGATATGAGTCAGATAAAGATATCCTTGAAATTTTTGGACTTGCTGATGAAGTAAAAGTTTCAAAATCAGGATTGAAAAAAATATTAGGAAGAAAATTGGCTGCAAGAGTTCTTAGAACTTGGGTAGAAGATTTCGTTGATGAAGATACTGGTGAAGTTGTTTCTATTGAAAGAAATGAAGTAGTATTAGATCGTGAAACTTTATTAGAAGAAGAGCATATAGAAATGATTCTTGACTCTAATTCTAAAACAATTACACTTCATAAAGAAAATGTAAATGCTGCAGATTTTGCAATTATTTATAATACTTTACAAAAAGATACGTCTAACTCGCAAAAAGAAGCAGTTGAACATATCTATAGACAATTAAGAAATGCTGAACCGCCAGATTTCGAAACTGCAAGAAATGTATTTGATAAATTATTTTTCTCAGATACAAGATACGATTTAGGAGAAGTAGGTCGTTATAGAATTAATAAAAAATTAGGATTAGACACTAGTATCGATCAGAAAGTTTTAACTAAAGACGATATTATCCTTATTATTAAGTATTTAATTGAATTAATCAACTCGAAAGCTGAGATTGATGATATTGATCACTTAAGTAATAGACGTGTTAGAACTGTTGGAGAACAATTGAATAACCAATTTGGTGTTGGTTTAGCTCGTATGGCTCGTACTATTCGTGAAAGAATGAATGTAAGAGACAATGAGGTGTTTACACCTATTGATTTGATTAATGCAAAAACATTATCATCTGTTATAAATTCGTTTTTTGGTACTAACCAATTATCTCAGTTTATGGATCAAACCAATCCATTATCAGAGGTAACACACAAAAGAAGACTTTCTGCCCTAGGACCTGGTGGATTATCGAGAGAAAGAGCTGGTTTTGAGGTACGTGATGTTCACTACACTCATTATGGTCGTTTATGTACGATTGAAACACCAGAGGGACCAAATATTGGTCTGATTTCTTCTTTATCTGTTTATGCAAAGATTAATAATTTAGGATTCATTGAAACACCTTATTGGGCTGTTGAAAATGGAAAAGTTCAAAAGGACAAAGCACCTGTTTATTTTTCTGCTGAAGAAGAAGAAGGATTATTTATTGCTGAGGCTGATAAGAACCTTAAAGAAGATGGTAGTTTTACTGTTGATACAATTAAAGCACGTCAAGAGGGAGATTTCCCGATTGTTAATGTAAAAGATTTATCATTAATGGATGTTGGTTCAAACCAAATTGCTTCTATTGCTGCCTCTTCAATTCCTTTCTTAGAGAATGATGATGCCAATAGAGCCCTAATGGGATCTAACATGCAGAGACAAGCGGTTCCTTTATTGAAACCAAATTCTCCTATTGTTGGTACAGGTATTGAAAAATTAGTAGCTAGAGATTCTAGAGTATTAATTAATGCTGAAGGTGATGGTATGGTTGAATATGTTGATGCTGATGAAATTCAAATTCGTTATGCTTTAACTGACAATGATAAATTAGTAAGTTTTGAAGGAGAAATAACTACATATAAATTAGTTAAATTCCAAAAAACAAATCAAGGTACTACAATGAACTTGAGACCAATCGTAGAGAAAGGTCAAAAAGTTGAAAAAGGTCAAGTACTTTGTGAAGGTTTTGCTACTCAAGCTGGAGAATTAGCTTTAGGTCAAAACTTAAAAGTAGCATTTATGCCTTGGAAAGGGTATAACTTTGAGGATGCAATTGTAATTTCTGAAAGAGTTGTTCGTGATGATGTATTTACATCTGTTCATATTGATGAATATACGGTTGACGTAAGAGATACTAAACGTGGAATTGAAGAATTAACTGCTGATATTCCTAATGTTTCTGAAGAGGCTACTAAAGACTTAGATGAAAACGGAATTATTAGAGTTGGTGCTGAAGTAAAAGCAGGTGATATCTTAATTGGTAAAATTACGCCTAAAGGTGAAACTGATCCATCTCCAGAAGAAAAATTACTGAGAGCAATCTTTGGTGATAAAGCTGGTGATGTAAAAGATGCTTCATTAAAAGCTTCTCCTTCTTTAAAAGGTGTTATTGTTAATAAGAAATTATTTTCAAGAGCTATTAAAGATAGAAAGCAAAAAGCAAAAGATAAGCCAATGTTAGCTCAGTTAGATGCTGATTATGACAAAGAAGCTGCTGAATTAAAGTTAGTATTAATTGAAAAATTATTACAAATTTTAGAAGGTGAAAAATCTAACGGAATAATTAATAACTATAGAGAAGAAATTCTTAAAAAAGGTATTAAATTCACTGAGAAGAACTTATTAACTGTTGAATTCGCTATTGTTAGCCCATATGAATGGACTAAAGATGAAGATGTTAATAAATTAGTTCAACGTGTTTTACATAACTTTAATATTAAGGCAAACGATTTATTAGGTAACTTTAAACGTAAAAAATTCCAAATTTCTGTTGGTGATGAATTACCAAATGGAATTGTGAAAATGGCTAAAGTTTATGTTGCTAAAAAACGTAAGTTAAAAGTTGGTGATAAAATGGCGGGTCGTCACGGAAATAAAGGTATTGTTTCGAACATTGTTCGTAAAGAAGATATGCCTTTCTTACCAGATGGAACTCCTGTTGATATCGTTCTTAATCCATTAGGTGTACCTTCTCGTATGAACTTAGGTCAAATCTATGAAACTGTTCTTGGTTGGGCAGGTGAAGAATTAGGTGTTAAATTTGCTACACCTATTTTTGATGGTGCAACAATTGATCAGATTAATGAATATACTGATAAAGCTGGTGTACCAAGATTTGGTAAAGCATACTTACATGATGGAGGTACAGGTGAACAATTTGATCAACCTGCAACTGTTGGTGTAATTTATATGCTGAAATTAGGTCACATGGTTGACGATAAAATGCATGCAAGATCAATCGGACCGTACTCATTAATTACTCAACAACCATTAGGAGGTAAAGCTCAATTTGGTGGTCAGCGTTTTGGTGAGATGGAAGTTTGGGCACTTGAGGCTTATGGAGCTTCTAATATCTTAAGAGAGATTTTAACAATCAAATCTGATGATGTTATTGGTAGAGCTAAAGCATATGAATCAATCGTTAAAGGTGAACCATTCCAAGAACCAGGAATTCCAGAATCATTCAATGTATTATTGAACGAATTGGCAGGTTTAGGATTGAATATTGATTTAGACTAATTTAAGAATTATTAATTTAAAATAAAATTAAGAATGGCTTACACAAAAGAAACAAAAACAAGAAGTAGTTTTAATAAAATTACGATAAGTTTAGCTTCTCCAGAGCAGATTTTAGAAAGATCTCATGGGGAGGTTTTAAAGCCTGAGACTATTAATTACCGAACTTATAAACCAGAACGTGATGGTTTATTTTGTGAAAGAATTTTTGGCCCTGTAAAAGATTACGAATGTCATTGTGGTAAATACAAGAGAATTCGTTATAAAGGAATAGTTTGTGATAGATGTGGTGTTGAAGTAACTGAGAAGAAAGTACGTAGAGAAAGAATGGGTCACATTTCATTAGTGGTTCCTGTTGCACATATCTGGTATTTTAGATCATTACCAAACAAGATTGGTTATTTATTAGGTTTACCTACTAAAAAATTAGATCAAATTATCTATTACGAAAGATATGTAGTTATACAAAAAGGTATTGCAGAAAGAGTTGGAACAGATGTAGAAGAATTAAACTACATGGATTTCTTAACTGAAGAAGAATACCTTGATATTTTGGATGAATTGCCAAATGAAAATCAATATTTAGATGATACTGATCCTAATAAATTTATTGCAAAAATGGGTGCTGAAGCATTACATGATTTATTGCAAAGAGTTGAATTAGATGAGTTATCTTTTGATTTAAGACATAAAGCAAATACTGAAACGTCTCAACAACGTAAAAAAGAGGCTTTAAAAAGACTACAAGTTGTTGAAGCATTAAGAGACTCTCATAAAAGAGTACCTAATAAACCAGAATGGATGATCGTTAAGGTTGTGCCGGTAATACCGCCAGAATTAAGACCGTTAGTTCCTTTAGATGGTGGACGTTTTGCGACATCTGATTTAAATGATTTATACAGAAGAGTTATTATTAGAAATAACCGTTTAAAACGTTTATTAGAGATTAAAGCACCAGAGGTAATCTTGAGAAATGAGAAAAGAATGTTACAGGAGTCTGTAGATTCTTTATTTGATAACTCAAGAAAATCATCAGCTGTTAAAACTGAATCTAATAGACCTTTAAAATCATTATCTGATTCATTAAAAGGTAAACAAGGTAGATTCCGTCAAAATTTACTTGGAAAACGTGTTGATTATTCAGCGCGTTCGGTAATTGTTGTTGGACCTTATTTAAAATTACATGAATGTGGTATTCCTAAAGGAATGGCTGCAGAATTGTACAAGCCTTTTATAATTAGAAAATTAATTGAAAGAGGAATTGTTAAGACTGTAAAGTCAGCAAAGAAAATTGTTGATAAAAAAGAAGCAATAGTTTGGGATATTTTAGAAAACATTTTAAAAGGTCATCCGATTCTTTTAAATAGAGCCCCAACGCTTCACAGACTTGGTATTCAAGCATTTCAACCTAAATTAATTGAAGGAAAAGCGATTAGATTACATCCATTAGTATGTACGGCATTTAATGCCGATTTTGATGGTGATCAAATGGCAGTTCACTTACCTTTAGGTAATGCTGCAATTCTTGAAGCTCAATTATTAATGTTGTCTTCTCACAATATTAGAAACTCTGCTAACGGAGCACCTATTACAGTACCTTCTCAGGATATGGTTCTTGGTCTATATTATATGACCAAACTTAAAAAATCTACTAAAGAAGAGACAGTAATAGGAGAAGGTTCTACTTTCTACTCTCCTGAAGAGGTTAATATTGCAAGAAACGAAAAAGCTTTAGATCTTCATGCTCAAATCAAAGTAAGATTAGACATCATGGATGATAATGGTGATATTGAATCAAAAATTATCGAAACTACTGCAGGTAGAGTTCTTTTTAATGAACTTGTACCTAATGAAGTTGGATATGTTGATGATGTATTAACTAAAAAAGCGTTAAGAGATGTTATTTCTAAAGTTCTAGCTGTATGTGGTACTGCAAGAACTGCTGATTTCCTTGATGATATCAAGGATTTAGGATACGAAATGGCATTTAAAGGTGGATTATCATTCAATTTAGCGGATGTTATTATCCCACCAGAAAAAGAAAAAATGGTTGCAGCTGCTACTATTGAAGTAGATGAAGTAAAAAGTAACTATAACATGGGACTTATTACTAACAATGAACGTTACAATCAAATTATTGATATTTGGACGCATACTAATACTAGATTAACGGCAACGTTAATGGATAGAATTAAGGATGATCAACAAGGATTTAATTCAATCTTTATGATGATGGATTCTGGCGCAAGGGGTTCTAAAGAACAAATTCGTCAGTTATCTGGAATGAGGGGGCTGATGGCTAAACCTCAAAAATCTGGAGCATCTTCTCAAGATATTATTGAAAATCCAATTTTATCTAACTTTAAAGAAGGTTTAACAATTTTTGATTACTTTATTTCTACTCACGGTGCCCGTAAAGGTTTAGCCGATACTGCCTTAAAAACGGCAGATGCAGGTTATTTAACTCGTAGATTAGTTGATGTTGCTCAAGATGTTGTTATTAATACTGAAGATTGTGGTACTTTAAGAGGTATTGTAGTTGAGCCATTAAAGAAAAATGATGCAATTGCTGAATCATTATATGACAGAATTTTAGGTAGAACTGCTGTTCAGGATGTTAAAAACCCTGATACAAGAGAACTAATTATTGTTGCAGGAGAAGAAATTACTGAAGTTTATGCTAAAGCAATTGAAAAAGCTGGTATTGAAGAAGTTGAAGTAAGATCTGTATTAACTTGTGAGTTGAAAAGAGGTTGTTGTGCTAAATGTTATGGTAGAAACCTTTCTACTAGTCAAATGGCTATTAAAGGTGATGCTGTTGGTGTAATTGCTGCTCAATCTATTGGTGAGCCAGGTACACAGTTAACATTAAGAACTTTCCACGTTGGGGGTACAGCCTCTAATATTGCTGATGAAAATTCTTTAAATGCTAAATTTACTGGTAAATTAGACTTTGATGATATTAGAACTATTACTAAGAAAGATAATGACGGAAACGAAGTTGAAGTTGTAATTGGACGTTCTGGTGAAGTTAAAATTATTGATGAAGAATCTAATACTGTTTTATCTACTAACATGATACCTTACGGTTCTCACTTTGCTATCAAAGGAAAACGTAAGATTAAAAAAGGAGATGAAATTTGTAGCTGGGATCCTTATAATGCTGTAATTATTTCTGATGCTAAAGGGCAAGTTGAATTTGAGAATATCAATGAAGGCGAAACGTTTAGAGAAGAGATTGATGAGCAAACTGGATTTACTGAAAAAGTAATTATTGAAACTAGAAATAAGAAGAAAATTCCTACAATCAAGATTATTGATCCTAAAACTAAAGAAGAAATTAAGTCGTTTAACTTACCGGTTAATGCACATATTATTTCTAAAAATGGTGATAAGATTGAAGCTGGTGATATTTTAGTTAAGATTCCTAGACAAGCTGGTAAATCAGGTGATATTACTGGTGGTCTTCCAAGAATTACTGAGTTATTTGAAGCTCGTAATCCTTCGAATCCTGCTACTGTTTCTGAAATTGATGGTATCGTATCTTACGGTAAAATCAAAAGAGGTAACAGAGAAGTTATAGTTGAATCGAGAACTGGTGATAAACGTAAATATTTAGCACCATTATCTAAGCATATCTTAGTTCAAGAAAACGATTATATCAAAGCTGGTCAAATTATGACTGACGGTGCTACAACACCTAGAGATATCTTAAACATTAAAGGCCCTACGGCTGTTCAAGAATACTTAGTGAATGAAGTACAAGAAGTTTACCGTTTACAAGGGGTGAAGATTAATGACAAACATTTTGAGGTTATTGTACGTCAAATGATGTTAAAGGTTGAAATTCTTGAAGCTGGTGATACTAAATTCTTAGAAGGTCAATCTATTCATAAAGCTGATTTCTTTGAAGAAAACAATTCACTTTATGGTAAAATGGTTGTAACTGAATCAGGTGATTCGGAAACATTAAAACCAGGAATGATTGTTACTAACAGAAAGTTAAGAGATGAAAATTCAATGTTAAAACGTAAAGATAAAACAGTTGTTGAAGCTTATGAAGCTAAACCAGCAACTGCAAAAGCGGTTTTACAAGGAATTACAAGAGCATCACTTCAAACTAGAAGTTTCATTTCAGCTGCCTCTTTCCAAGAGACAACTAAAGTATTAAATGAAGCTGCGTTAGCAGGTAAAGAAGATAGATTACTTGGATTGAAAGAGAATGTAATTGTTGGTCATAAAATACCAGCAGGAACAGGATTTAGAGAATTCCAAAATACTACTGTAGGTGTTCAAGAAGATTACCATGCAGAAGATTAATTTTTAAATATTCTATATTTAAATAGTAAAGGGTGGCTTTTTAAGCCACCCTTTTTTTATGTGTTGGTGTTTAGGAATTGTTTCTAAATTCTTACATATGAATGGTTCGCGCGCTAGATTAGAAGTTAGTTGGAATTAACTAAGTCTATTTTTATTTCACGAATGAATCCATCATTTATGAAAATTTAAAACATGTAAAAAATATAAGCTCCCGATAGTTATCGAGACGAACTGGTATAAACCAAACCTTTGGCCACTCTGTTGACAATATAGGAAAGTGTTCTAGCATTTTTTAAAAAGAATACTTCAGTCTTGAATTCGGAGCAAAAAATTATATTGTACACCGTATGGGTTAACGATTTTTATTTGTAATAAACCTATGGGATGATTGCTGTCTTACATCAAATAAAGTACTTCAGTCTTGAATCTAGTATCTAAAAGCGAAGTGTTCTAATATCTTAATGCGCTATAACTCCCGAACCAATTAATTCATCATCAGTATACCATGCAGCAAATTGACCAGGGCTAATACCCATTTGTAAGTTATCAAATAAAATGTACATTCCATTTTCTACTTTTATCAAAGTTGCTTTTTCTAAATCTTGACGGTAACGTATTCTAACTGAAAAGTCTTTTCTATTATTAGCATCATTTTCAGGATCAAAAACCATTTTCAATTCAGGTCTAACCCAATGAATATCTTCTTCAGTTAAAAACAAAGCTTGTTTGTTTAAAGCAGGATGTGTATTTCCTTGACCTACATAAACCGTATTGGTCTTTGTATTCGTTTGTATAATAAATAGAGGTAAAGGCGTTCCACCAACTCCTAAGCCTTTTCTTTGACCAATAGTAAAGTAGTGCGCACCTTGATGCTTTCCTTTGTTAATACCCATTGATTCTTCAAAAACAAAGCTAGTTGCTAATGCTGTTGCATCACCAGTATTAATTTTAGATTGATATGCCACTAATTGTGGTAAATCAGCAGGGATTTCAATAATATTACCTTCTTTTGGTTGTAATTGTTGTTGTAAAAATGTTGGTAATTTAACTTTTCCAATAAAACATAAACCTTGAGAATCTTTTTTATCAGCAGTTATTAAATCAGCTTCTTTTGCAATTTCTCTTACACGAGATTTTTGCATTTCACCAATTGGAAATAATGATTTTGATAATTGCTGTTGTGTTAACTGGCATAAAAAATAACTTTGATCTTTATTATCATCTTTCCCAGCTAATAATTGAAATTCGCCACTTTCAGTTTCACCTTTTCTACAATAATGTCCAGTAGCTACATAATCTGCTCCTAAATCCATTGCGGTTTTCATAAACACATCAAATTTAATTTCACGGTTACATAAAACATCTGGATTTGGTGTTCTTCCTGATTCGTATTCAGCAAACATGTAATCTACAATCTTCTCTTTGTATTGCTCACTTAAATCAATGGTTTGAAAAGGTATTCCTAATTTTTGGGCTACAAGTAGTGCATCTTGACTATCGTCAATCCATGGGCAATCATCAGAAATGGTCACAGAATCATCATGCCAATTCTTCATGAAAATTCCAATTACATTATATCCTTCTTTTTGTAACAAATATGCTGCTACACTTGAATCTACTCCACCTGATAATCCGACTACTACTGTTTTCAATTTATTTATTTTTTTACAAAAATATAGCTTATTATTGACATAACATAATATGTAACCAATTCAGACAATTTTATTATACCTTTAAATCCAAAATTATGAAAAGAATATTACTTGTATCAGTATTAATCGTATTGGTTAGTTTTACCGCTAAGAAGTTTAAAATGAAGAAAGAGAATTTGGTTTATATTCCATCAGGAACGTTTTGTTTTAATGATAACACTATTAGTGTGATGTCTATGTATATGTCACCAACTGAAGTAACGAATAAAGAATACAGATTATTTTTGAATGATTTAAAAAAACAGGGTAGGATTGAAGATTTAAAAATAGCAGATATAGATACTATTAAATGGCAAACAGAATTACAGTTCGGAGCACCCTATACAAGTGTATATTCCAATCACCCAGCTTTTGAAAATTATCCAGTTGTAAATATTTCGAAAGAAGGCGCTAAATTATATTGTGTATGGTATACTAAATTAATGTTGTCTAAATATCCTAAATCTAATTTTAATGACTTTAGATTACCGTCAAAATTAGAATGGATTTATGCAGCTAAAGGTGGATTAAAAGACGCACCATATCCTTGGAGTGGAGCTTTTACACGAAATATAAAAGGAGATTATTTAGCCAACTTCGCTCATATTGGTGATCATAATATTAAAAGAAATAAACAAGGTAATTATGAGGTTGTAGATACAAGTGTTTTTTATTATTCATCTATAGACTTTAATTCACAAGCAGATGTTTTAGCACCATCAAATTCATACTTTTCAAATGGATATGGTTTATTCCATATGGCTGGGAATGCTAATGAAATGGTTTCTGATGAAGCTATTGTAATGGGAGGTGATTGGCAATCGGGAGGTTATGATATTAGAGTAACAAGTGAAAAGGAATATATTAAGGCTAATCCTTTAACTGGATTTAGAATGGTGTCTACTTATATTGCGATTAGATAGTTAGTTTAGAGTTTGGATTTTGTGTTAGGTATTTCGATAAACTCAACTTAGCAGCCTTTGACTCATTTTTTTGAAACTTAAAATTTTGAGCGACCAAAGAAGCTTAGATAATTTTTATTGTTGAAAAAATAAAATGTAAAAAACTATAATGTAAAGCTCGACCATAGGGGATACCTAAATGAAAACTGACAAAAGTCAGTGTTTTTTAAAGTCAATTATTGAACTACCAAACATAAAATGTATCTTTGCGGTATGCAAGAAAATAAACGTCCATTAACTGATTGGTTACCTGTTACAAAAAAGGAATTAAAGTACCATGGTTGGGACGAGTTAGATGTTATCTTAGTGTCTGGTGATGCGTATGTTGATCATCCATCATTTGGGCCAGCTGCAATAGGACGTATTATTGAAAGCCATGGGTTTAGCATAGGAATTATTCCACAACCGCAATGGAAAGATGATTTACGTGATTTTAAGAAATTTGGTAAACCTAAATACTTTTTTGGTGTAACTGCAGGTTGTATGGATTCAATGGTGAATCATTATACAGCATCAAAACGTAAACGTTCAACCGATAGTTATTCACCAGGTGGAGAAGCAGGATTCAGACCAGATTATGCTGCAATTACCTATTCTAAAATATTAAAAGAATTATACCCTGACGTTCCTGTTGTGATTGGCGGAATTGAGGCGAGTTTAAGACGAATAACTCACTATGATTATTGGTCTGATAAATTAATGCCAAGTATTTTAGAGGATAGTGGTGCTGATATGTTAGTGTATGGAATGGGAGAACAACCATTGCGTGAAATGTTAACGTTACTTAAAAAAGGGGTTCCATTTCATTCTTTAAAAACGGTTAAGCAAACAACATGGTTAATTAATGAAGAAGAAGAGGTTCCAAAAAATAAAAATTGGGTAGATGTTGAACTAAGTTCTCATGAGGACTGTTTAGATGATAAATTAAAATACGCTGCCAATTTTAAAGTAGTTGAAATTGAATCGAATAAAACGAATGCAAGGCGTATAATTCAAAAAATAGGAAGTAAAACCCTAGTTATTAATCCGCCTTTTGGAACAATGACTGAAAAAGAAGTAGATGGTTCTTTTGATTTACCGTTTACACGTATGCCACATCCTAAATATGATAAGCGTGGTTCAATTCCTGCTTATGATATGATTAAATTCTCTATCAATATGCATAGAGGGTGTTTTGGTGGGTGTAGTTTTTGTACTATTTCTGCACATCAAGGGAAGTTTATAGCGAGTAGAAGTGAAAAATCTATTATGGCGGAAGTAGAAGAGGTGGTTAAACATCCAGACTTTAAAGGCTATATATCTGATTTGGGTGGACCTTCAGCAAATATGTATAAAATGAAAGGTATTGACCTTTCTATTTGTGATAAGTGTCAAGCACCGTCATGTATACATCCTGTTGTTTGTTCAAATTTAGATACATCTCATAAACCATTAACGTCAATTTACAAAGCGGTAGATAATCACCCGAAAATTAAAAAAGCTTTTATTGGTTCAGGAATTAGATATGATTTATTAGTGTCAGAATACAATAAAAAATTAGATACTGATGCTGCAGATGAATACTTGGAACAATTAGTAACACGCCACGTGTCGGGAAGATTAAAAGTAGCACCTGAACATACAGCAGATGCTACCTTGAAGATAATGCGTAAGCCTTCTTTTAAATTCTTTCATAAATTTAAAGAGAAGTATGATAAAATGCAAGCGAAACATGGATTAAAACAACCATTAATTCCTTATTTTATTTCTTCTCATCCTGGTTGTAAAGAGGAGGATATGGCAAATTTAGCTGCTGAAACTAAAGATATGGGATTCCAGTTGGAGCAAGTAAATGATTTTACGCCAACACCAATGACGGTAGCTACTGTAATTTATTACGCAGGAGTTCATCCATATACTTTAAAACCTACTTATGCACCACGTACTAAGCAAGAGAAACAAGATCAACATAGATTTTTCTTTTGGCATAAACCAGAAAATCAACAATGGATTAATGATAAATTAAGAAGTGTTGGACAAGAAGGTTTAGCGGAACGTTTAGTTGGTCGTCCAAATATGGCTAATAAGCCAAGAAAAGATAGTCCAAATTATAAAGGAGGAAATCAAAATAGTTTTAAACCTAAAACTAAACACCTTAACCGTACTAAAGTTGAAACTGTTGAAGAAAAGCCAATGCCTAAATGGTTAGCTGATAAACGTATGAATCAGGCTGAAGATGGTAATAGCAATTCATCTCGTAATAAAAAGAAATCTCGAACAGGAAAGAAAAGATAGTTTTTTTAGTCTAAACAAAAGTTAAAAATCTCATAATTTTAAATTTTAAGGTTTACAAATATATAAATAGTCGTTATATTTGGTAAACAAACTACGGTCAAAAAAGAATGTTTAGAGTCTCTGAATGTTTTGAATTGACTACTAAAATTTAAGTGATTATGGCACAGACATTTTTAGAATATTTTAAAATATTATTACCAAATTTTGGATTTGACATTCTTTTATTACAAAAGGAATATCAAAAAGCATTAAGAATATTAAATCCAAATGAACAATTAAATTTAACTAATTGGTTAGGTGAAAAAGGATTAAAATTAGCACCTTCAAAAATAAAGTAAACCTGAATAAATTAATGTTAAAAACTACTTCCGTTTTCTTCGAGTGAGTTGTGAGAGCTGAATTAATAACAAAAAGGGGGACTGTTTTTTATGAAAGTAATTAAAAAGAATAGAGTTTCTTTTAATAAAGATTAACTATTATGCTTAGAGGGTAATTCATTTCGTAATAAAATGAAATATAGAACAGAAAAAGGTAGATTTTTTAATCTAGATACTCTCATCCAAAAGATAAAGGTCTGTTCAAATATGATATAAACTAAATAATCCCTATTCTTTTAGAGTAGGGATTATTTTTGTTTGAGTATTATAAAGTTATCCCTTTTATTTAGTGTAATAGTTACGTGTTTTGATTTAGATATTGTACTTATTTAAGTGCTTCATTGTTAGTTAATTTGAATGCGAAACAATACGAACAAACTTAGTTTATGTATTATTTTAGTAGTGTATTGGTTATTTGTAAGTACATTTAAAAAAATAAATTAATAATGCGAAACAAAGCGAACACATTTTTAATAGTTAGTTTTTTGTGCGTATTAAATGTTGGTTTCTCAGCTGTAGATAGCAGGCTAATGGTAAATACACATTCAAAGTCTTTTAAAGAGAAGTTAATTGATATAGAAACTATTTCTAGAGGATTAATTTCTCGAGATATGTTCTATTCTATTCCTGTTAGAAATTTAGGAGAAGATCCAATATTTAAATTTTTAATTTCAGATTCTACAATTTATGCTATGCAAGATTGTCAACTTAATATTTGGGAATGGAATGATACAGTATGGGTTAATAGAGTAAAGGATAATTATAAAGGCTGGTGCGTACCAAACTATTACTTGTATAAAAAAAATATAATAGGGTTTACAGGTTTTGGATTTTGGACTTCAAATTCTGGTGTTTATTCCTTTGATTTAGATTCTAATAATTGGAAGTTAATTAATGTGGAAAATAATGTACCTCATTTTGTTTCAAAGGCAGATTTTAAGATTGGTAATGATACGATAATCTCTTTAATGGTTGATGGTTTTGAAAAAGGTGTAAATAAAGAGGGTAAAATAATTAATAGCTATGGTTTTGATTTAAGATTAAATAAATGGTTTAATGTTGAATCTTATTTTGAACTCAATGTGTTTTCAAATTTTTACAATAAAAAGATATTTGATATGGAAAATACAACTCATGTGTTTTTTAATGCATATCATATGATATTAGATAAAAAAAGTTTAACTTTTTATTATGTCAGTGAAAAAAAAATGATTGATTATGATTTTTATTATAATTCTAGCTCCTCTGTGACGGGTATAATAAATGGGGAGACTATTTTTATAATGGATGAAGTGCCAGCTAATGCAGTTTTTGCTGGAACAATTAAATTCACTGAGTTTAAAAATGTAAAAAACATGAATCAAAAGAATAATTCTTCCCTGTGGGCTATGATAGGTTTAGTTTTCTTACTTTTATTTGGAATCAGTTTATTATGGAGGTTAAAGTATTCAAAAAACAATATTCAATTACTTAAAAAAAGTCCTGTAAATCTTATTTCAATATTAGTAGAAAGAACAGGTGAAGTTTTTGATAGTAATGAATTTGATGTGCTGATAGGGATTGATAATGATAATAGCCCTGACTTGATTAGAGCAAAACGTTCAAGGATAATTAAAGAAGTAAATAATAAATATGAGAAATTAGAAGGTAAATTTTTAATAACACGCCAAAAATCTCCAAAAGATAATCGGTACATGCTTTATTATATTGAAAAATAAAACTTGTTTAATTCAATTGAGTAAACATATTTTTTAAATTTAAATTAAATGATACAAAACCGCATAAATATATTTTTATTACTTAGCTTTTTGTGTGTAGTGAATATTGGTTTTTCAGCTACGGAAAAACGGTTAATGGTAAATACACATTCAATGTCTTTCAAGACGAAATTGATAGACATAGAAACTATTTCTAAGGGATTAATTTCTAAAGAAATGTTCTATTCTATTCCTATTAGAAGTTTAGGAGAAAGCCCCATCTATAAATTTATAATTTCAGATTCTATAATTTATGCCATGCAAGATTGTCAATTTAATGTTTGGGAATGGAAGGATACAATATGGGTTAATTTATACAAAACCAATAATAATGGTTGGTGTATGCCAAATTATTATTATTATGAAAATAAACTATTAGGATTTACAGGGGCTGGGTTTTGGACTTCTGAATCTAGTATTTATTTTTTTGATTCTCATGCAGGGAGTTGGGAGTTGGTTAATACAGAAAATAAAGTGCCTCATTTTGTTTCAAATATAGATTTTAGGATTGGTAACGATACAATAATCTCTTTTGTTTGTGGAGGGCAAGATAATGGGCAGTATATAGCTAATTCAATTGAGAAGTGTTATGGTTTTAATTTGAAATTAAAAAAATGGTTTGCTATTCAAAATAATCTTGATTTGAATATACTCTCATCCATGAAAAATAAGGAGTCTTTGAGCTATCAGTTTGATATGGAAAATACTTTTCATTCAATATGTAGAAAGTATCATTTGGTATTCGATAAAAAAAGCTTAAGTTTTTATTATATCACTAATAAAAATAGTACTGATTTTGATTTTAGTTATAATACTAATTCCACTACAACTATAATAAATAATGATGGAGAGGTAATTATTATAAAGGATGAAGTGCCAGCTGATGGCATTTTTGCGGGAACGATTAGTTTTAGTGAATTGGAAGATGTAGAAAATGAAATTCAAGTGGATGATTTATTCTTATGGATTATAATAATGATGGGTGTCTTAATTCTGTCTGGAATTGGCTTATTTTGGCTACTTAGATCATACAAGAAAAAGAGTCAAATATCTAAAAAAAAGCCTTCAAGTCTTATTTTAACAATATTAGAAAATACAGGACAAGTAATGGATAGTAATCAAATTGATGTATTACTAAAGATTAGTGACGATCCAAGTTTTGATTCAAGAAGGGCAAAACGTTCAAGAGTAATTAAAGGTTTAAATACTGAATATGAGAAAATAGAAGGTAAAGTATTAATAACACGTGAAAGAGATCCAAAAGACAAACGTTATATGCTTTATCATATAAAGAAGTAAAATAAACTAATTAAAGACTATATTCATTGTTAGTAGAACAAAAAAATCCCCTTCTGTTTTACAGAAGGGGATTTTAATATTTAAAGGCGTAACGTTCTAAAAAATCATATTACCCAAGTAATGTTCTCATATTAACTTTAGCGTCAATAATAGAAAATAAATCAGCAATAGCTACACGTTCTTGTACCATTGTGTCTCTATCTCTAATAGTTACCATATTGTCTTCCATTGTTTCATAATCAATAGTGATGGCGAAAGGTGTTCCAATAACATCTTGTTTTCTATATCTTTTTCCAACTTGACCTTTTTCATCATATTGACAATTGAAATCTAATTGTAACTTAGCCATAATCTCTCTTGCCTTTTCAGGTAAGCCATCTTTTTTAGTTAATGGTAAAATAGCTACTTTGTATGGTGCTAAGGCAGCAGGAATTGCCATAACAGTTCTTTCTGATCCATCTTCTAGTTTTTCAACCTTGTAAGAAGATGATAATACAGATAAAAACATTCTATCTAAACCTACTGATGTTTCAACTACGAAAGGCACGTAAGATTCGTTAGTTTCAGGATCAAAATATCTTAATTTTTTTCCTGAATGTTCTTCATGTTGTTTTAAATCAAAATCAGTTCTTGAATGAATTCCTTCTAGTTCTTTAAAACCAAACGGGTAATTGAATTCAATATCTGCAGCAGCATTAGCATAATGTGCTAATTTAATATGATCATGAGATCTGTAATCAGTGTCAGCAAAACCTAAGGCTTTGTGCCATTTCATTCTGTATTCTTTCCAGTACTCATACCATTTCATTTCCTCTCCTGGACGTACAAAAAATTGCATTTCCATTTGTTCAAACTCACGCATTCTAAAAATAAACTGTCTTGCAACAATTTCGTTTCTAAACGCTTTACCAATTTGAGCAATTCCAAAAGGAATTTTCATTGATCCTGATTTTTGAACATTTAAGTAATTTACAAAAATACCTTGAGCTGTTTCTGGTCTTAAATATATTTTAGCAGACTCACCTGAAACAGAACCAAGTTCAGTAGAAAACATTAAGTTAAATTGTTTAACATCTGTCCAGTTTGAAGATCCACTAACGGCACAAGTAATCTTTAAATCTTCAATTAGTACTTTAATCGCATCTAAATCCTCATTGTTTAATCCAACACGCATTCTATCTTCAATTGCTAAGATTTCTGCATCTCTACGAATAACATTAGGATTAGTAGCTCTAAATTCAGACTCATTAAAATCATCACCAAAACGTTTTAATCCTTTGGCAACATCTTTATTAATTTTAGCTCTAATTTTTTCAATATGCTCTTCAATTAAAACATCAGCTCTGTATCTTTTATTAGAGTCTTTGTTATCAATTAATGGATCGTTAAAAGCATCAACATGCCCACTTGCTTTCCAAGTGTCAGGGTGCATGAATATTGCAGCATCAAGGCCTACAATGTTTTCGTGCATTTGCACCATAGATTTCCACCAATAACTTTTAATGTTATTTTTAAGTTCAGAACCTAATTGACCATAGTCATAGGTAGCACTTAAACCATCATAAATTTCACTACTTGGAAAAACAAATCCAAATTCTTTTGCGTGTCCAATAATGTCTTTTAATCTATCTTCTTGAGCTGCCATTTTTTAATTTTTTCACAAATATAATGTATTTACTAGTGTTTTATAGGATACTAGTTAAAAAGATTCCGTGCGTTCTGAATTTTTTTGTAATAGGTAAAATTAAAGCACCAAGACTTAATTAAGTCTTAGTACTTGTTTCTATATTCTTGTCTCTAATAGAATTATGCTTCTCCTACAGGTCCACCAAAATTCATTGGAATAGGTGTTTGAGGTCCAGTAACTTTAATTGGGCCATTGATTTGTTCAAACTTTTTCACGTTGTCAGCTAAAGCTTGCATTAGTTTTTTTGCATTGTCAGGTGTTAAAACTATTCTAGATTTAACTTTTGCTTTAGGAACACCAGGCATCATTTGTACAAAATCAACAATGAATTCGCTTTGTGAATGTGTAATTATTGAAAGGTTAGAATATATTCCACCTGCCATTTCCTCAGATAATTCAATGTTTATTTGGTTCTCTTTTTGATCGTTCATTATTGTGTGTTTTATAAAAACAAATATACAAGATTTATGCTGTTTTACATAGGGTTAAACAAAAAAAACAACTCAGATGTTGAGTTGTTTTTAGTATTTTAATGATTTTCCGTAAATTATAATTGTCCTTCTGAATGGTACTTGCCAAATTTCCAGATTTCAATTTTCAATAAAATCCCGTCAGAATCGTATTTGTATAACTTACCATCCCAAAGTTTTCCATTTTTAAATTTCCCGTCCATTTCTAATTCTTTATCAGTATTATAAGTTTTATTAAATCCATTTCTTTTAAAAGGCTTGCCGTTTGTATCTTTTCCAATTCCTGTGGGTCCGTCACCACTAACTTCTTTTTCTTTCTTTACTATGATGATTACTTCTGGTTCTTTAACTTCTACTTTACTGGTAATCGTTCCATTTTTTGCATAAGTAATGGTTTGTTTTATTGTTCCAGTTTCAGTGTGTCTAATTAGTTTACCAGTTTTAATCCCATTTTTGGTTTCATATTCTAGCCAAATTTGACCGTTTGGATAATACATTTTTTGGATACCATCTTCTTTACCTTGTTCGTTAAAGTTTTTCTCTTGTGAAATTTGTCCATTTTCAAAGTACCTTTTTAATGAACCAGTCATTTTTTTATTTTTACGTGTTCCTGTTTCTTTGATTTGACCGTTCTCAAAAGATTTTGTATATTCTCCCTTTGCTCTTCCATGGATATAATTACCAACAATACTAGGTGTTACTCCATCTTTGAAGTATTTTGTCCACACCCCATTTTTGTGGTTGTCTAAATAATATCCTTCTTCTATTTTTCCTTCTTTTGGATACCCTTTTTCTGGTTTGTCTTTACCAAGGTATAACCACAATCCTTGCTTTTTACCATTTGCATCTGTTATGTTTTTTGGCTTTCCCTCTTCTTTAATATTAATTATAGCAGAATTCATACCAATATCAGATGAATAAACAAATGATGTTAGAAAGAATATCGTTAAGAGTACAATAAATTTCATTGCTAAGTTTTTAATTAAAATCAATTTATAAATTATAATTCAAAAATAAAAATATTTTAGATAAATTTATCTTTTTTAAAGATAAATTCACTAATTATTAAGGTTTTATTCTTTAATAAGTTGATTTTAAGGTAATTTGATGTTTTTCATCATGATTTCAACAGTTTTTTGTAAATCAAAATCAGCTTTCCATCCCCAGTCTTTATTTGCGAATTGTTCATTAATGCTTTTAGGCCATGAGTCAGCAATTTTTTGTCTAAAGTCTGGATTGTATGCTATTTTAAATGTTGGCTCAATTAATTTTATTGCATTGTATATTTCTTCTGGTGTAAATGAAATACCTGAGATATTGTAACTAGATCTAATTTTTACGGACGCTTTAGGCGCTTCCATTAAATCGATTGTTGCTCTAATGGCATCTTTCATATACATCATTGGGAGTGAAGTTTCTTTATTTAAAAAGCAATTAAAGTCTTCTCCTTTTTTAGCTGAATAAAAAATATCTACTGCATAATCAGTAGTCCCTCCACCTGGTAAAGATGTATATGATATTAATCCTGGATATCTAATACTCCTAACATCAACTCCATATTGGTTAAAATAATATTCACACCATCTTTCTCCAGCTAATTTACTAATTCCATAAACGGTTGAAGGTTCCATTACAGTATATTGTGGTGTGTTTTCTCTTGGTGTTGTTGGTCCAAATACGGCAATTGAACTTGGCCAGAATATTTTTTTAATAGTACCTTCCTTTGCTAAATCTAAAATATTAAATAAACCTTCCATATTTAATTTCCATGCAAAGTCTGGATGCTTTTCTGCAGTTGCTGAAAGTAGTGCCGCTAATAAATAAACTTCCGTAATGGCATGTTTACTTATGATTGTAGATAACATATCTTTATTTAATATGTCTAACTCTTCAAAAGTACCAGAATCTAAAACATTCTGATTTGGTTTTTTTATATCAGCAGCAATTACTGAATTATTTCCAAATCTATTTCTTAATTCTAAAACTAATTCTGTTCCAATTTGGCCAGAAGCTCCAATAACTAATACTTTTTTCATATCTAAAATTTATTACATACAAATTTATAAAATTATTCTTATTCATTTTACTATTTTCTTTGATTTTTCACTTTTTTCAAAGCTGCTTAATTTTGAATTATTACTTATCTTTGTTAAAAAAATAAAATGAAAAATTTATTATACCTAATACCAATGATTCTTTTATCATGTCAAACTGAAATTTCTGAAGCGAATTCAGAGACTAAAAAGGTTGAAATAGCTAAAAAGGATATTAAGGCTGATACAGAAATTGAAATTGAAATAGAAGGAATGACTTGTGAAATGGGTTGTGTAACAACTATAAGAAATAAAGTAAATAGAATAAAAGGCGTTACTAATTTCGAAATGGATTTTGATGTTGAACGTAGTTCAGATTTTTCTACAATTCAATTTGATTCAAGATTAACAACAAGTGATGACATTAAAGAAGTTATTGAAGGGATTGCTCAAGGCATTTATGCTGTTGTTGATTTGCAGGAAATTGAGTTGACTAATTAATTTAGAAGAGGTTAATTTTTTAATTTAATAACCTTCAGTGTTTATTTTTGAGTAATGTTCATACTTATATTTTATGTACGTAATCAAATCATAGTCTTTTGCTGTTTTTAAAAATCTATCGTTTAGGTTTAAGAATGTGATGAAAGAATCGAATTCATCATCCTCCAAGTCAATGATATCATTGTGAACAT
>Ga0308004_10000053_pt1 | contig 59559 bp, 45 predicted proteins | sample Neamet38_FD_203156 | JGI IMG/M metagenome (GOLD analysis project Ga0308004, IMG submission 203156) | Marine microbial communities from water near the shore, Antarctic Ocean - #38 | ecosystem: Environmental > Aquatic > Marine > Unclassified | place: Southern Ocean | collected 2014-06-06 | reverse complement strand
CAGATGAGTAGATAGTATTCCAATTAAATTCATTGGCAAGTTTTTCAATTTCTTGTTTTAATTCTATTTTATTCAAATTTGTTTTAAAGGTTTCAAGGTTTAGGTCTTTATCTTTTTTCCAAATAAGTAGAAGTGAAATAATGATTAAAAAAATGCTTATTTTATGTTCGATCTCTAATTCTCCCGTTATTCTTCCATTTGAAGATTCATAAATCAAGTAAATAAAAGAGATTGAAATCAAAATTATTGAAATTTTATAATAAATTATTTTTTCAATAAGACTTAATTTCCTCTTAGTTTTTTCAAAGTTTAAATTCATTTTCTAGTTTTTTTTTACTTACAGCTAACACGTGTATATGCACATTGTTGATATATCTCATATATAGAACATTCGTATACACTATTATTTTTATTTTTTTAATACATTTTTAGTATAGCTATACTTTATCAGTTTTTTTTAAAAACAACAATAATGTACTAGGCTTTACAGCGTATTCCGATAAATTTTTTGGGGTAGACGTTAAATGTACTCTTTTATTTTAAAAAATTCTAGATATTTTTAAAACTTTATATAAAGTAGCTTTCCTATGCCGTTATTTTAAATACGGATAGAAGTTGTGATTTTTTGTAATTTTGAGGGTTTAAGAAACCGTATTAGTTAATACCAGCGTTTCTTTTTCTTCTTAGAAGCTTCAGATTTTCTTCCTTTTTTGTTTTTACTAACTGTATTTGGTTGTAGTTTTTTGTGTTTTGGTTTGTCTATAATATACGGGTGTTCTGTAATTATTTTAATTGGTTTTTCAATTAAAGTTTCTATTAGCTTAATATATGCGTTTTCATCAGGAGAGCAGAAAGAAAAAGCAATACCAGATTTACCCGCTCTACCCGTTCTACCAATTCTATGAATATAAGTTTCTGGTATGTTTGGTATATCAAAATTAATAATAGCATCTACATTGGTAATGTCTATTCCACGTGAGGCCACATCTGTTGCAATTAAAATATGTGCTTTTTTCTCTTTAAAATCTTCAATAGCTTTGTTTCTTACAATCTGAGTTTTATCACCATGTATACTTGCTACTTTGTATCCGTTTTTAAGCAGAGACTCTTCTAATTTATCTACACCAAATTTTGTACGTCTAAAAATAATAATTTTTCCGTTAATAGTAGTTCTAAGCAAGTTTAAACACAAGTCTGTCTTGTTTTTCTTTGGAAGGTAATATAATAATTGTCCAATATTTTTTGCGGTAGTTTCTTCTGGGTTTATTTCTATGACCACCGGACTCTTAATGACTCTTTTTGCCAATTCTACGATTTTTTCTGGCATAGTTGCAGAAAAGAGTAAGGTTTGCTTTTTCTTAGGGCATAAGGCTTCTATTTTCTTAATATCAACAATAAAACCCATGTCTAGCATTAAATCTGCTTCATCTAAGACAAAAATTTCTACCGCGCTTAAATCTATATGTCCTTGCATTTGCAAGTCAATTAATCTACCAGGTGTTGCAATTAAGATATCTACGCCTTTTCCTAAAATTTCTTTTTGAGGCTCTAAAGAAACACCACCAAAAACTGCCGTAGCCTCTAAATTAGAATACTTACTAAAGCTTTTAAAGTTTTCTAAAATTTGTATTGCCAGTTCACGTGTTGGTGTAACTACCAAAGATTTTATTTTTTTATCTTTCTCTTTTACTTCTTGTTCATTAAATAATAATTGCACAATTGGCAATGCAAAAGCGGCTGTTTTTCCGGTACCAGTTTGTGCAGACACAATAACGTTTTTCTTTTCTAATACTAAAGGAATCGCTTTTTGCTGTACTAAAGTGGGTATTTGAAATCGCTCTTCAGCAACTGCTTTTAAGATAGATTTATGAAAAGGAAAATCAGAAAACTGCATGTATTATTTTTGGGCAAAGGTAGTTTAAAAGAAAGTATGTTTTTTGCTGAATTTAGAATTTAAAAGCGGATTTTCAGTAATTTTGTTATGGGCTACTATTTTGCAATTAAAATAGCCAAAATTACTTATAATTATAGCCTACAGACTTGGTATTAAAAATGAAAGAAGCATCTAAGAAAACAAAGAAACCTTGGCCTACAAAAGCTGCAATGGAGCAGGTGTATAAACTTAAGCTTTGGGGAGACCACAAAATGGCTTTTTATTCTGGCCAAGGCTCACATGATGCGGCAATTGTAAAACCGTATATTGTTGCAATAACTTCATTTTTAACCTCTTTTAAAACACCAATAACAGTGTGTGATTTAGGTTGTGGTGATTTTAATGTGGGTAAAGAGCTTATAAAACACACAAAGAAATACAATGCAATAGACATTGTTGCTCCGCTAATTGCTTTTAATAGAGAGAAATTTAAAAAAGAGAATTTAGAATTTTATTGTTTAGATATTGCAATAGATAATTTACCCTTGGCAGATTGTGCCATTATTAGACAAGTATTACAGCACCTTTCTAATGCAGAAGTGCAGTGTGTTTTAGACAAGCTAGTAAATTTTAAATATGTTATCCTAACAGAGCATTTGCCTGTAGAAGATTTTACACCAAATAAAGATATTATTTCTGGTCAAGGAATTAGACTAAAGAAGCAAAGCGGTATCAATTTATTGGCACCCCCATTTAATATGAAGGTGAAAAAAGAAAAGGAATTGATTGCTTATCATTTAAAAGGCAATAAAGGAATTTTAGTAACTACTTTGTATGAGCTTTTTTAGAGGCAGTTAATTTGAATTTAAAAAAGAAATTTATTAAAAGTGATCCGAAAATTGCAACTGGAATATAAAGCACAGTAAATGCTAAAAAAGGCCCCATTTCATTTGGTATGCTGTAATACTGCTGATAGCTTTGAAAGGCTGCGGGAATAAAAAGAACAAAGGGTGGTAGTAATTTATTTACTAATTTGTGATCGTGTTTTGCTACACAATTTGAGTAGTCTATTTGTTGTTTGGCGCTCCAAAAGTTTTTATATACTTGCCAGTAATTAAATTGTTGAGCACATTTTTTACAGGTATCCATCTTTTTGTAAGGGGCTAAAATTAAATAATGAAAATACCTTTTTTATTTTAACAAACAGAAAATATTTTATAAAATTTAAAAAATGCGTTTTAATTTTTTACAATTATCAAATAAAAAAAAACTATTAAAGTAAACTTAAAAATACCTCAATTTCTTCTTTTGTAGTAAAGAAATTCGGACTTACCCTTATATTTTCTCCTTGTAAAGTAACCAGTACTTTATGTGCTTTTAATTTTGAAAACAGTGCTTTGGTTTGTTCAAAAGAACTTGCACAAAAATGAACTATTGCAGTTCTTTCTTCTTTGTTTTTAATGGGTGTTATTAAGTTGTAGCTATTCTTTAGAAGGCCACTTATAATAATAGTAGTGTTTTCTAGTGCTTTTTCATAAACTGCATGTACCCCAATGGAAAGTAGTAACTCTAAGCCTGCGGCCCAAGCATAAAATAGTGGATATGCAAGCGTGCCCGTTTCAAATTTTCTAGTATCTTCGTAAAAAGAAAGTGTATCATACGTTATTTGCGCTGCATGCATTCCTGGTAAAATAGGGTGAATCTTTTTTACAACGCGGTTACTTACATATAAGAATCCTGTTCCGTGCATTCCTAAAAGCCATTTAAAACCACAGCCAGCCATAATATCAATTCCGTCTTTGTCAACATCAATAGGCACCATTCCTGCGCCTTGTGCGGCGTCTACTATAAATAATGCATTTTTGGCATGTGCTATTTTACTAATCTTAGATAAGTTAGGCCTAAATCCGCTATTAAAACGTACCGCAGCTATTGCCACCACACGAGTTTTGTTATCTATTAGTTTTTCGATTGCTTCAGGCTCTAGACTGTTATCTTTATTTAATTTTGCAAATCTAATTTCTACACCTTTACCTTCTAAGTTTAACCACGGAAAAGAGTTGTTCCAATGTTCTTTTTCTGGAAGTATAACATTATCTCCTTTTTTGAAATCGATGCCTTGTGCTACTATACCTAAACCAACACCAGTGCTTGTAGTTAGTGCATATTCTTCTGGTAAACCACCAAGTATTTTTGCTAAAGGAATGCGAACAGCATCACGATGAAAGCCTTTTTTACCCTCAAAATTTAATTCTGATTGCAGGTAGGCTTGCAGCTTATTTTGAACACAGGTGTTTAAAGGTGCTTGAGAGGCACTGTTTAGATAAACGGCTTCTTTTGTAATTGGAAAAAGAGACCTAATTTTTGTGATATCTGTGTTAAGGTTCATTTTTAGCTGCTTTAAATTAAACGTTAACTTCTTTTATTTTATGTTAGTTTACAAACGCGCCTCAATCCACTTTTTAAAGCTGTAAAAGTTTTGTGGTGCAACACCATGGCCAACATTGTATTCTGAATATTCGTTTTTAAAACCTAAGTTGTCTAAAAAAGGTTTCGAGTTTCTTGCCCATTCTACTGGTAAAACTTGGTCTACAGAGCCGTGAGAGCAGTAGTAGTCTGTTTTAATTTCTGGTAAAATATTTTCTGGAAGTAATTCTGTATTTATATAACCACTCAATGCAATTATGTGTTGTACTTTATTTGGATGGAAAAAGCTAAAAGAATAGCTTAAAATTGCACCCTGACTAAAGCCCAGTAAAAAAGTTTTCTCTGGCTTAGGGTTGTATTTCTTTTTAATAGTATCTATAAAAACTGCAATGGCATCAATTGCCTCCTTAGCTTCTTCTAAATCAGAGAATTTTCCGTTAATTTCATCAAAATTAATAGAATACCAAGCGTACCCGCCGTTTCCAATAGATCGTGGTGCTTTTGCGCTAATAATTAGTAACTCTTCTGGCAACTCTTCAGCAAAAGAAAATAAATCATGTTCATTACTACCGTAACCGTGCAGTAAAATTAATAAAGGCGGATTTTGTGATGCAATTTTTGGTTCTCTAACAATGTATTGTAAGGCGCTCATTTTAATAAAATCTAAATTAAATATATTTAAACCATTCTTGAAACTTATCTCCTAGTAATGGCACTAATTTTTGTTGTTCTCTTAGGGCTCCTAAGCCACCTAATATAAAAAGTACCAAAACGCCTCCTTTACCAATATTAAATGCTGTTAGACCAAAATATTCAAAAACAATCCATTTATTAATAAAGTATAAAGTATTTAAACCAAATGTTTGTCTAATATGAAAACTCGCAAAATAATTCTGTTTGTTTTTGTTTAAAAAGAATGCTATTGGTGCTCCAATAACCGGTATGTAGCTTATAAGTGCAGCAGTTTTTCCTTCTTTAATAGTTTGATTATTCATGGTGTTATGAATTTAAAATCAGTTGTTTATTTGCGTAAATACCGTATGCTTTTCCGTTGATTTCTTTGTTAAGAAAAGCACTATTTTTAGAGGTAGAGAAGATGTGTTTTTTAGTAAAAGTATATTTTTCTTCAGGATTAAAAAACGTTATGTTAGCTACTTTTCCTTCAATAATAGAAATAGTTTCTAAGCCAAAAATGGCTCTTGGTTTTGAAGTAATACTTTCAATGAACTCTTCTAAAGTTAAAACCGAATTTATAGCTCCGAAGAAACTTTCTAAGCCAATAGTGCCGTCTTTAGCTTCACTAAATTCTACTTTTTTATGCTCTATATCTATTGGGTTGTGGTCTGATGTAATCATATCTATAACTCCAGTTTTAATTCCTTTTTGCAAGGCTTTGCAATCTATGCTTGTTCTTAACGGTGGGTTTGTTTTATAGTTGCTATCAAATTCATGCAACTCAATATCTGTTAGTGTTAAGTGGTGTGCAGCAACACTGCAAGAAACCTGTAAGCCATTCTTTTTTGCTGCTTTAATTAAGTCAACAGATTTTGCAGAAGAAATTGTTGGTATGTGCAATTTACCACCAGTATATTCTAGTAAAAATAAATCTCTGGCAATTTGTAACTCTTCTGCTAAGGCAGGTATTCCTTTTAGACCCAGCTTAGTGCTATTAATGCCTTCATGTGCTATTCCTTCTCCCGCTATTGATCTATTTTTCGGAAAACTAAAGATCAAACCATCAAAACCCTGAGCATACAACAAAGATACTTTCATTAGGTTGTCATTCTCAATTGGCTTTTTATAATCGCCAAAAGCAATTGCGCCAGATTGTTGCATGTCATATAACTCTGCCATATCAATACCTTTACTTCCTCTAGTTAAGGCCGCAATTGGGTGCAGATTTGTAGCAAAACCGTGTGCTTTATGTATTAGAAACTCTACAGCAGCCTTGTTATCAATTATAGGATTAGTGTTTGCATTTACTGCAACAGCAGTAAAGCCACTTTTTGCCGCAGCTTGTAATCCGTTTTTAATGGTTTCTCTTTCTTCGTATCCGGGCTCACCAAAAGAAACACTTGTATCAAACCATCCACAAGAAATATGCAAATTTGCTTTTTCTACAATACTGTATTCTTTTTTAGATGGTATGTTATCATCAATTTGTTTGATCATACCGTCTTGTATTAAAATATCTTTTTTTTGCTGATGGAAGGGACTTGAAGAATCTATAATCGTTGCCGATTTAATAAGCGTACTCATGGTGTATAGAATTTTAAAATCAAAATTTCTAAGAACAAAGATACAATTGCCAAAGCTAAAAACCATTTCCAAAGCCAATGAACTTTATTATTTTTATTAATTTCTTCAAAAGCTTCAGGTATAGATGAAGAAATAGTATTATTCCTATTTATTTCCTTTAGCGTATTTACATCTAAAAAGTGCAGTAAACTTTCTTCTTTTGGATAGTTAAAAGCTAAATCTTGTATTTTTGTATTGCCTTTTAATATGGTATAAAACCCCGCTTTTAAAGGGTGTTCTTTTGTCTTAAGAACAACCTTGTTTTGGTAGGCTTGTTGCAGTGGTATAAAAGAAGCCTCTTTCTTATGAATAGATAAAATTTCATCTTTACGCACTTTAGTTGCAACTGCAATGGTATTTTCTTGCGCCAATCTATAAGCTAATTTGGGATATTGAAAACTCATCTCACCAAAATTATAAAAAATAGGTACTATTAAAGGTGAGTTTAAAAAGTTGCTATTTTTTCTATTTAAAGCACTAGAAATATAATATATTTTGCTGTTTACAAACTTACTAATAAAGGGGGTTTTATTTTCTAGAGAAACGATAGTAGAAGTATTTCCTAAAATAGGGTAGTGGCTTTGCACTGTTGGGTATTGAAAGTTTGTAACTGTTTTAGAGAAAACGTTTTTAAAAATTGGGTGTTTATAATTGATATTTGTAATTTTTAAAGTGTCTTTTTGTAAGGGTTCAATACTGCCTAAATTTAGTTTTCTTAGAAAGGTATTATAAGAAGAAATTACTATTTTTTCATTCGGAATAATTACAATACTTCCTCCGTTTTTAGAAAACAGAACCAAACTATTTGATAAGATTTCAGGTATTTTTTCTAGCTCATTTAATATGATTAATTGCTCATTTTGAATGCTATTAAAATTAATGTTTTGTAGCGAACTATTTGTGAGTTTAAAGGCTTCTTTTGTATAAATTTTTGATAAAAAATTAGGAGTGCTTCCAATCGCTAAAACCCTTGTTTTCTCAGTGGTGCTTAAGGTAAAATAATAGTGATTGTCATGTGAAAAGGTATCACTAAAATTAAGTTCAATTTTGCCTAAAAAAGTAGCCGCATTTTGCACTGTAAATTTTACCGTTTTTGTGGTGTCTTTTTCAATAGAGATTGTTTGTTTACTAATAAGGCTTTCTCCATTAAAAACAGCAATAGGCACATTGTCTTTTTTAATACCTTGATTTCTTAATAATGCATTTATTGTAAAATTATCACCATTTTTATTATTGATAAAAACACTGTCTATAGAAAGGTTATCTTTTTGACTAGCCTCTAACTTTATAGCCGTAAATGGTGCTTTTACATTTGTAAACTTTTTATCATAACTAGTCTGAAAATCAGAAATTAAAATACTCTTATTTAAAGTATTTGTTTTCAATTTATTTTCATTATCTATTTGAAGTAAAAGAGTAGATAAGCTTAATTTTTTAGGCGTATTTTCTATTTTTAGAAGAATGTTTTTTAAGGTACCTTTGCTAATATTTCTGTAAAATGCTGTATTTGTTTGCAAAGAATAGGCGTCTTTGGCCACTATGTTTTCTATAATTTCTTGTGCGGCTACTTTTAGTAAATCACCTTTTTTACCGGTAGTATTTGTACTTAAAGAATTATCTAAATAGATAAAAGTATGTTGTTTTTTATTACGGTCTATATCACTAAAATAAGGTTGTGAAAAGGCAAAAATAATTGTAGTAAATAAACACAATCTTAAGACTAAAATTAACCATTTTTTTATACGAGAACTTTTACGTGTTTCTTGCTGTATTTTTTGTAAAAATGCCACATTTGTAAAAGGTACTTTCACAAACTTTTGAAGCTGAAAAAGATGTATTAAAATTGGTATAATTAAGAGTACTAAAAAGTATAAAATTTCTGGATATTTAAATTGCATTTATCAATACTTAAAAAGTGATTAAAGTATAAATTTAGTGTAAAAAAAATGATTTGAAAACACTTGTTAATTTCTAATTAAAACTTTTCAAAGACACCCAAGCCAAAAAGAGCAAAATCGTATTTTACAGGATCTGTTGCATCTAATTTTCTAAGATTCTTATCTAACTCTGCAACTGCTTTCCAATCGTTTTGTTTTCTAGGTAGTAGTTGTAATTTTCTTGCTACGTTGCCCGAGTGCACATCTAAAGGGCAGGATAAATTTGCAGGGTTGTGAGTTTTCCATACTCCGAAATCTACGCCCGCTTTATCGTTTCTAACCATCCAGCGTAAAAACATGTTAATACGCTTTGCTGCAGAATTTTTTAAAGGGTCTGAAATATGTTTTTGTGTTCTTTGCTGGTGTTTAACTTCAAAAAACAACGATTTAAAATTATGAATGGAAGATTGATAGGTTTTTGAATGATCTGTTATAGAAAGCGCCTTTTCTAAACCGCCATGCTGTAAATAGATATGCTGCAAAGATTTTATAAACTGTTTAAAATCGACTTCATTAAAAGTTCTGTGCACAAAACCCTCTAGACTCTTTAAATCTTTTTCTTGATGATTTAAAATGAAATCATGTGGCGAATTATCTAATAACTCCATCATTTTATGAGAGTTTCTAATAATCATAGTTCTATTTCCCCAAGAAATAATAGCGGTTAAAAAGCCTGCAATTTCAATGTCTTCTTTTTTCGAAAATAAATGCGGAATTTGAATAGGATCTGATTCTATAAATTTAGGATTGTTATATAAGATTACTTTTTCGTCTAAAAATTCTTTAAGATCAGCTTTTTTCATAGTTGTATTATTTAAAGTAAAAACTCATTGTAATTAAAACGCCATTATAGCACCCATGAAGTAATATAGACCATTGCAATCCAAAACGAACTCGAATATATCCAAAATAAGATCCAACAAGTAACTGAGGTAATACTAAAAGAGGAGATAATAATAAAACATTTGGTGTTATTTCGAAATTAAAAATATGTATAAAACCAAAGATTATCGAAAAAATATAAAAACCAAATTTAAATGATTTTGGTTTTTTGAATAGCGTAATTGGAGCTCTAAATATTAATTCTTCTATAATAGGAACCGCAATAGCTGCTGTAAATAAAAGCTGAATAATATCCATGTCATTAAACAGTTGTTCTGCTTTATGTGCATCTATGTCTACTAGTTTTAATGCGTCAACAATAACTATTAAGGGGGTTGTTGCAATACTTGTTAGTAGGCTAATGAGTAAAAGTTGAAAAAATATACTAAAACGATACTTCAAACTAGTATTTGCATCTTGCTCTAAAATAGGGTTCTTTAAATATGCAATTAAGTTTAGAAATGTTATTTTCATAGTAGGGTTTTTATATTCGTTTTAAATATATTTTTGTCTTACAGGTTTAAACAATTACGCCATCTTTCATCGTTAGTTTTCTATCTGCCATTGTTGCTAATTCTTCATTATGTGTAACTAAAACAAAAGTTTGTCCAAATTCATCACGCAATTTGAAAAATAATTCATGTAAATTTTTAGCAGATTCGCTGTCTAGATTTCCACTAGGTTCATCTGCTAAAATAACAGCAGGGTTGTTAATTAATGCCCTAGCTACTGCAACACGTTGTTGCTCACCGCCAGAAAGCTCACTGGGTTTATGATCTATTCTATGAGATAATCCTAAGAAATCTAATATCTCTTTTGCTCTTTTTTCAGTTTCTTTTTTTGACTTTCTTCCAATAAAAGCAGGAATACAAACATTTTCTAATGCTGTAAACTCTGGTAGCAATTGATGAAATTGAAAAATAAAACCAACATGGTTGTTTCTAAAGGAAGACAGTGCTTTGTCTGATAGATTTTTTAGAGAAATATTATTTAGAGACAACTGAAAATTTTCTGTAACCAAAGGGGTGTCTAAAGTACCTAGTATTTGAAGAAGTGTTGTTTTTCCTGCTCCAGAAGGGCCAACAATAGCTACAATTTCACCTTTTTTAATGTGTAAATCTACCCCTTTTAAAACTTCAACCTCACCATAATATTTATGTATATTTTTGCAAACAATCATACCCTTTTCTAATTTAGAAACGAATGTATAAAAAAGAAATTAGAAAGACATAGATGTATTTTTGATTTCAAATATAAATTTTAAGTTAGTGCTTAAAAAATGTTTTAATGCATTGTAATCTACAAAGTAAAAAAATCTTGTAGAAAATGTAAGTTGATTGTTTTGTGAGAAAAGATTTTTTAAACGTCTATAAAAATTAAAACTCCAAGACTGCAAGGGTCTATTCGCAAAGCGTATTGCTCTGTAAGGTAATTTTATTTCTACATTCTAACCTGTAGTTGTAATTTTAACAGCACTTTCCCAAATCGCACTCCCGTTAATATCTTCATATCTGTTAGAAAATTATGTATCTGCCTGTTTCTTTGTTGCTTAAAAAATAAATTCTAATGGGTTTTGACCATCATCATTCGGATTAATGGTTACAAAAAATAGTCTGCCTGACTAAAATTATATCTTATTGTAAATTCTTTTGGAATGTTTTCATTATTTGAATCGCGCATTTCAGTCGAAATATACACAGCATGGTCATTATAAATAACCTTTACAGACGTTTGATAATCTGATGAAACTATTTTCAGTTATCAGGTTTAAAAACAATAAAGTTAGATATTACTTCGGCATTTTTCTGTTCAATATCATTTAAAGAACCATTAATTTTAGTGGCTTTGGAGACTCTTTTTGTAGTGGCTATTTTTATTTTATCTTTATGTTGTGCAGATAATTTAAATGTGCATAAGGTAACTAAACCTATTCATATGAATATGTTAAGTATTTTCTCATTTGTTATTTCAGCGTAGATAGATACTTTAGTATAAAATAAAATTGTATCAGCATTGTTAAGATGAGCGAATAGTAAAAATGTTATGTATTGGGAGTGTTAAATATAGCCGAAAGAAACTGTAGAACATTTTTTTTTTATTTATTTAAAACATGACCCTAAATAACTTCTGAATTTGTATTTTTGTCTCCGTTTTAAAACAGTTATAGAATGAACTTACACGAATATCAAGGAAAAGAAATATTAAATAGTTTTGGCGTTAGAATACAACGTGGAATTGTTGCAAATACTCCTGAAGAGGCAGTAGCTGCTGCAAAAAAACTTACTGAAGATACAGGAACTGGTTGGCACGTAATTAAAGCACAAGTTCATGCCGGTGGTCGTGGAAAAGGTGGAGGTGTTAAGTTGGCTAAAAACTTACAAGAAGTAGAAAGTATTTCTAATGATATTTTAGGAATGATGTTGGTTACTCCTCAAACTTCGGCTGAAGGTAAATTAGTAAATCAAGTTTTAATCTGTGAAGATGTTTATTACCCTGGAGATTCTGAGCCAGATGAGTATTATATGTCTGTTTTATTAAATAGAGCAACAGGAAAAAATATGATTATGTATTCTACGGAAGGTGGAATGGATATTGAAACGGTTGCTGAAGAAACTCCGCATTTAATTTTTACAGAAGAAATAGATGCATTATTAGGTATCATGCCTTTTCAAGCTAGAAAAGTGGCTTTTAATTTAGGTTTATCTGGGGTTGCTTTTAAAGAAATGACAAAATTTGTAACCAACTTATATAAAGCTTACATCGGTTCAGACTCTGCAATGTTTGAAATTAATCCGGTTTTAAAAACATCTGATTCTAAAATTATGGCAGTAGATGCTAAAGTTTCTTTAGATGAAAATGCCTTATACAGACACAAAGATTATGCAGCAATGCGCGATTTACGTGAAGAGAACCCTATTGAAGTAGAAGCGAAGGCTGCTGGTTTAAACTATGTAGATTTAGACGGAAACGTTGGATGTATGGTAAACGGTGCTGGTTTAGCAATGGGTACTATGGATTTAATTAAAGAATCTGGTGGAGAGCCTGCTAACTTTTTAGATGTTGGTGGTACCGCAGATGCAGAACGTGTAGAAAAAGCTTTTGGTATTATTTTAAAAGATAGTAATGTAAAAGCTATTTTAGTAAATATTTTTGGTGGTATTGTACGTTGTGACAGGGTTGCACAAGGTGTTGTAGATGCTTATAAAAGTATGGGAGATAAGATTACCGTACCAATTATTTGTAGATTACAAGGTACCAACGCTAAAGAAGCAAAACAATTAATAGACAATTCTGGAATGGAAATTATTTCTGCTACAGAATTTCAAGAAGCTGCAGATAAAGTGCAAGAAGTTTTAGAAGCTTCATAAAGTTTCTTTAGAATAGTTTAAAAAAGCCTCACAATTTGTGAGGCTTTTTGTTTTTTAAAATTTCATTAAATTACACCTAAAATATACATCATGAAAAAACTTTTAATATTACTATTACTACCATTGCAATTAATCGCTCAAAATACACCAAAATCAATATTTTTTTGGAGCGCCTTAGAGCAACATTGTGGCAAATCATACGAAGGAGCGATCATTGAAGGAGGTAAAGAAGGAGACGGTTTTTTAGGAGAAAAACTAGTAATGCACGTTCGTTCATGTGAAGGAGGTATCATAAGAATTCCTTTTTTTGTTGGTGAAGATAGATCTAGAACTTGGGTATTTAGTATAGATGATAAAAAGTTAATACAGTTAAAACATGACCATCGCCATAAAGATGGCTCAGAAGACGATATAACGCAGTATGGCGGTAAAAGTTCTAACACAGGCTTAAAAGATATTCAGTTTTTTCCTGCAGACCAAGAGACCTCTAATTTAATACCTTATGCTTCCAATAATGTTTGGTGGGTTACAATAGATGCAACTAGTTTTACTTATAATTTAAGAAGAATTGGTACCGATAGACTTTTTTCCGTAAAATTTGATTTAACAAAAGCCATAGAAACTCCAAGCGCTCCTTGGGGAAGTGAAGATTAAGAATTTAAAGTAATTGCATAAAAAAACACCTCAATAGATTGAGGTGTTTTTTATGCTTTCAAAATTTAAAAAAACTACAAGCTTTCCTTCAAAACAGCAATTTCATCACGCAGTTTTGCAGCTACAATAAAGTCTAATTCTTTTGCGGCGGCTTCCATATGTTTGCGCTTTTCTCTAATGCGTTTTTCTATTTCTTCTTTTGGTAAATACTGTAAATCTTGTTCTGCTGCTACTTGCTTTGCATTGTCATAATGATAACTAGAAACTGCAGATTTTGTTAAAGTATCGTCTATTTTTTTGTTAATTTGAGTAGGTGTAATGTTGTGTTTTGTATTGTATGCAATTTGTTTGTCCCTTCTCCTGTCCGTTTCCTCCATGGTTTTTTCCATGCTTTTCGTCATCTTATCTGCATATAAAATTGCCCTCCCATTTACATTTCTAGCTGCCCTACCAATCGTTTGTGTAAGTGATTTTACATTTCTTAAAAAACCTTCTTTATCTGCATCTAAAATGGCAACTAAAGAAACTTCTGGTAAATCTAAACCTTCACGTAATAAGTTTACTCCAATTAAAACATCAAACAAACCTTTTCGCAAGTCTTGCATGATTTCTACACGTTCTAAAGTATCCACATCAGAATGTATGTATCTACAGCGGATGTTTACTCTTGAAAGATATTTTGTTAATTCTTCTGCCATTCTTTTGGTAAGTGTAGTTACCAAAGTGCGTTCATCTTTTTCTACTCTAATTTGTATTTCTTCAATTAAATCATCAATCTGATTTAAACTAGGTCTTACTTCAATTATGGGATCTAATAAACCGGTAGGTCTAATAATTTGTTCTACAAAAACACCTTCCGTTTTTTGAAGTTCGTAGTCTGCGGGCGTTGCCGAAACAAATATGGTCTGATTCTGAATGGCTTCAAACTCATCAAACTTTAAAGGTCTATTGTCCATTGCAGCGGGCAATCTAAAACCATATTCTACTAAATTTTCTTTTCTACTTCTGTCACCACCATACATTGCGTGGGTTTGCGGCACGGTAACATGGCTTTCATCAATAATCATTAGATAATCGCTAGGAAAGTAATCTAGCAAGCAGAAGGGTCTTGTTCCTGGTTCTCTACCATCTAAATATCTTGAATAATTTTCGATACCAGAACAATAACCTAATTCACGTATCATTTCTAAATCGAATTCTGTACGTTCTTTAATTCTTTTTGCTTCTAGATGTTTTCCAATTTCATTGAAAAAATCTACCTGTTTCATCATGTCTTCTTGAATCTGATGAATAGCATTTTGTAAAACATCTGGTGACGTAACAAATAAGTTTGCAGGATAAATACTTAATTCTTCAAAGGTATTTATGACGGCACTACTTTCTAAATCAAACAGTTCAATTTCTTCAATTTCGTCACCAAAAAAGTGTACTCTATATCCGTGATCTCCGTATGATGGGTAAATTGTAACAACATCTCCTTTTACTTTAAAAGTTCCGCTTTTTATCTCATGCTCAGTTCTAGAGTATAAACTTTGCACTAATTGATGTAAGAATTTTGTTCTAGAAAGTAATTGGCCTACTGCAACGGGAATTACATTTTTTTTAAATTCTGTTGGGTTTCCAATTCCGTATAAACAAGAAACAGAGGCAACCACTAAAACATCTCTTCTACCAGAGAGTAGAGAAGAGGTGGTGCTTAAACGCAAGCGCTCTATGTCTTCATTAATAGATAAATCTTTTTCTATATAGGTTCCCGTAACAGGAATGTAAGCTTCTGGCTGATAGTAGTCGTAATAAGAAACAAAATATTCTACAGCATTTTCTGGAAAAAACTGTTTAAATTCTGAATATAATTGTGCTGCTAAGGTTTTATTATGTGCTAAAACTAAGGTTGGCTTTTTTACTTCTTTTACAACATTGGCAACGGTAAAAGTTTTACCAGAACCCGTTACACCCAGAAGTGTTTGAAATTTTTCACCAGTATTAATACCATCAGAAAGTTCTTTAATTGCTTGAGGTTGATCTCCTGTTGGAGAAAATTCTGATACTAAGTTAAATTCCATCATACAAAAATACGGATACTAATTGTAATCTTATTTTCTTATGAGACTAAAATTACCAGTTTTTTTTATGATGTTATCGTTTATGTCTATAATTTCTGCTCTGTACCAATAGGAATTAGAAATTTGTAATTTCCCATTATAGGTTCCGTCCCAACCTAGGCTATCAAAATTATTGATAACACCTACCATTTTACCCAATCTATTATATATTTGTATTTGAATACCTTTATAAAATTGGGCATCTAATCCTTTAATATTCCAAAAGTCATTTTTACCATCACCATTAGGTGTAAAAAAATCTTTAAAACCTAAAACAGAAACTGTTTGTTGAATTGGGCTTTCACAATTATCAATATCTTTTATATATATAGTTCTAAGGCCTGGTGTAACCTCGCTAAAAGTATAAGAGGTTGCATTGCTAAAGAAAGCTACATTATCTAAAGAAAACTCATAAGAACTGTTTCCAGAAACGGTAACAGCTACTATATTATTTGTTTCATCTTCTGTATTTACTAAAACATTAGATATTGTGGGTATTTCGGGGTTTATAACAGTAAAACTTTTAGTATTTCTGCATTCTATATTGTTAATGGTTCTGTACACCGTTAAAGAATAATCTCCGGTTGTGTTTAAAGTAAAGTCTTTATTTGTACTAATAATTTTTCCCAAACTGTCTTGCCATTCAAAACGATTATTACTTGCATTTGCAGAAATAATTATGGGTGGTTTTAAACTAGGATTAAAGCATATGGTATAAGAGTTGTTAATTTTATTTGTTTTAGGTAATTGATTTACCACTAAATTAAAAGATGCAATACCACCGCAGCCTATTGGCGTGTCTAATCTAACCCAAACTACGGCAGTTTTAGAGGTGAATTGTATAGGAAGTTCATCTTGTGTTAGCTGCGCGCTTAATGCGCTTGGGTAAAACCTTATTTGAATGTTATTATTTAAATTTAGGTGAGATCTTATTTCAATTTGCTTACTTGCTAAGTTAAAAATTCCAGTATTTTCTTGCCTTGTAGCATCTAAATTAGTACAAGTAAAATAATCTTTAATAACACCTATTTGTACAAAAGCAGATTCAATAAAGAAGCTTTTAATTGTATAGCATCCTTGTTCATTGTATATTCTTACAAAGATTTCGTTTCTTCCTGTATTTTCGTAATTACCAGCATCACTAATTTCATCTATATTATCTTGGGCATCGGCTAAGCTTTTGTAAAAGCTCATTTTTTGTATTGATTTGAATTCTTGAATATTATCTTTAATAGCGGTTAAGTTAAAAAAATCTGTCCCGTTATTATCAGTGTCACATTGAATCATTTCGTTATTACTGATTGTATAGGCACTGGGAGTATATATTTCTATGTCTTTATAAATAAAAATTTCCCTATTGTTTACGGTAATAGTGCAAGAAATGAAGTGAAAACCAGGAGTTGTAAAAATATGTTCTGGCATTATTTCTGTTGAAGTATTACCATCTCCAAAGTCCCAATTAGCAGCCGTAACAGCTGCATAGCTATCTATTTCGAATAAGGTTTTTGTATTTAGGCAGCCATTTTCTGCTTTTATTCTTGTTCTAAAGTAAGATTGAATAAAGTTTGGTAGTCCTAAGAGTGCTTCTCTTCCATCTAAATTTATACTATTTTCACTAAAGGTAGCTATTGTTTCATTACTATTTTTTGGAGGTGTAATTGTACTTAAAAAGAAGCCATTAGTACTTTCACTTTCTCCGGTAGTAAGATATATATTGCCATCATTTGCAAGTTGCATATAGCTTTTTCCTTTATTAGAAACATGTATTTCTTCTATTTCATCTAGGTTGTCTGTTTTGTATTGTAGAATTTTATTTTCTTCATCTTTAACGGTTTCTACATAGGCATATTTAGAGTCATTAGAAAATTCAACGCCGTATGCCTTAGATGGTGGCGGAACAATAGATGTAGAAATTGTTAAATAATTATAAGTACTTATCTTGCCTGTTTCATTATTAAAATCTGTAAGAATTACGCTATTATTGTTTGATAATAATAAATGCTCAGCATTTGGAGAAGCCTTTAACGCACCTTTATTATTTAAAACCGTAGCAGATATACTAGATGTAACAGGTGCAGTGTTTATTCCGTTTTCATCAATTTTAAAGCTATAAAAAGTATCAAATTTGTTACTTGTAATTATTTGTTTTCCAAAAGTAATTACCCAAATGCTTTTGCCATCTTTTGCATGAACGGCAGTTAGTTTTTCTGAAACTAAAGAAGTTAAAAATAAATTCTTTTTTACAACAGCACCTAATCCATTATTCTCATCCATATCTATAAGAGAATAGTACAGACCAGGTGGTATAAATGTACCAATGGGTGGCGGAGGATCATTATTGTCTTTTAGCGTAATTAAGAGGTAAAGATTAGGGCTATTTGGTTTTGGAATTATAATAGATGTTTGTAGTACCTCATTATCACTTGCCAAAAGCACACCATTTTGCATGGGTGAGTGGTTTGCGTTGTAAACTGTAGTTCCTGAAGTATAAAATAATAATACTCCATTTTTATCAGAAATTGTAGCGCTGCCAAATGGCGTATTCATAATACTGTTTAAAAGTGCGGTAGGCCGTTCATTGTCATTATATTTAAGGGCGGCTTTATTACCAAAATACCAGTTTTCTGTTTCTCTTTGAGAAAAGATATTTAAGATAACAAAAAGAGTTAATATCGGGGTAAGTAAGCTACTTTTTTTCAATATTTTTATTTTCTAAGCAGTGAAAAGTTTCCTATTTTATTAATTGTTGGTTTGTTTGTATCTGCTGGTATTAGAGTAATGTTATACCAATAGTCATCAGAAGGCATTTTTTTACTATTATAGTTTCCGTCCCACCCATTTTCGTCTATAGGTATTTGCGCTACGATTTTTCCGTATCTGTTAAATATGTTTATGCTACTATTAGGGTAAAAAGTTTTGTTAGCCCCTTTAATTACCCAAGTGTCATTTTTATTATCTCCGTTTGGTGTAAAAAATTCAGGAAACTGTAATACAGATACTTGCAGTGTTGCATCTGGTATACAACCATTTTTATCATTTACAATAATGGTATAAATACCTCCTTCTAGGTTTTCAAAAAGCGGATTGTCTTGGTATTGGGTGGTTGTGTTTTGATCGTCATTTCTTAATGCAAATTGATAATCTCCAGGACCTAAGTTATTATTTAAAACATCTATTACAATAGACAAATTATCTTCACTTCCAATAGCATTTGCTTGATCTACAATTGTAATATAGCTTGGTAATAAATTTGCAGGATTAGATTCTGTAACCACAATTGTTTTTGTTCTTGAACAGTTTGTGCCATTTGTAGTAGTTGCTGTTACGCTATAGCTTCCACCAATAGCAATGTCTAGGTTCTTCTCTATGCTTAACATATTTCCACTAGCATCATTCCATATATAACTATAAATAGCAGCTGGTTCTTCTACAAAGATATTTTTAGGAGTATCATTAAGGCATAATATTTGGGTAGCATTCACATTAAATTCTGGCAAAGAATTTACAATTATATCAAAAGTAACATCATCATTTACACAAGAAGTATCTTTATTTTGAACTCTAACAAATATGGTTTCTACTGGGTTTGTATTTGTGTAAGGTGATGCAATTGGTAAGTTACCAGAAGAAGCATCTGTCTTAGAAATATGAAAACTTATATTGTAATCATCCGGATCTTGAGAGTTTCCTAATAGTTGGGTATTTAAACTTTCTAAATCTATATTTTGAATAATTTGATTTTCATCGTCACCATCTGCGTCATCATCACAGTAAGACAGATTAGAGACTGCTGTTACAATAGGTTCTGGGTTTACAATTACATTAAAGTTAGAATTACTATTATTACACATTGTTACTGAATTATAAATTCTTACAAAGATTGTTTCTTCATAGGGAATTGTATTTGAGTATGGTGTAACCAACGGATTGCTTCCATTTTGAGCTTCGAGCAATGTATGGTGGTAAGTTATAGAATAAACAGTAGGGTCTTGTGTTCCTAGAATTAGACCTGTCTGACTTTCTAAATCTATTGTTTTAGAAAAGCCATTTCTTGCGGAGCCATCGCTATTATCGTCACAAATTTCTAAATCTTCTACAAAATTAGCAAAAGGTAAAGGGGTAACAACTAGATCAAAAGAAGTTTGGTCTGTAAAACAGTTGGTATTATTATCTGTAACTCTTATGTATATTGTTTGTAAATCTCTAGTTGTATTTGTAAAAGGTGAAGCTTGAGGATTATTCCCGGCATTAGCACCCGTTTTAGAAAGATGATATGTTACCGTGTAATCTGTAGTATTTTGAGCACCTAAGATGCTTAATGTTTGACTTTCTAGATTAAAGCTTTGTGCAATTCCGTTTGCACCATCTCCGTCATTTGCAGAGTCGCACAATTCTAAACTTGCAACCGGGTTTGCCGCTGGTGCTGTATTTATTTGTACATAAAATTGACCTAAACCTTGGCAATTGTTATTTATTTCACTTAATATTTTATAATATATAGGAAATTGAATTCCATTAGTAACTATCGTAGTATCATTTCTAGTGCCAAGTTCTTTATTTCTATACTCTGTAATATCAATTTCATCTAAAGAGTTTGCTCTGTTATTAATGCTTTCATAGAAAAAAACGTTGGTGTTTGCAGGAGGGTTAATACTGTTTATAATTGCTGCTTTGTTCAAATAGAAATTAGTAATTTTATCAGTATCGCTTGCATCCACTCCTGTAAAATCGTCACAAACGGGAGTTTGTAAAGCATCGTAACTATTGTCATCTTCCGTTGCAATGTTTAAAACGAGTTCTACGACGGCTCTTGAGCAAAGTGTTACCTTGTTAAATACTTTTACATATACAGATTTTCTTGTGTTTGTAATAACTGGGTATTCGGTTGAGTTGGTAATTTCATCGATTCCAAGTTCATCTTCATAATATATAAACAGTTCATTTAAATAGTTATTAGATATATTTTGGGCTGCTAAAGTTAAGTTTATGGTAGGGTTTGTATTGTTTTTACTTAAACAATATTCTAATTCAGAGCTTGCTATTACAGGCAAAGGGTTTACTATTAACTTAAATGTTTTAGAGGCATCAAAACAAGTATTATTGTCTACATTTTCTACCCGCACATATATTGGTTGTGTATTTGTAGTTGTGTTTTTATAGTTGGTTGTTTTGTCTATTACATCTAAAGTAGTACTTGTTTTCGCTCCTATTTCTGAGGTATGATAAGAAACACTGTATTGCGCAGCATCTAAATCTTCGCCTAATATTTCTTTATCTTTTTCTTTTAAGATAAAATTATTTATAAAACCATCTGTATCTGACCCCACACTAGTATTATCACAAAAAGAATAATCTGATGGAGTTTCTGGCACAGGAATACCAGTTACTGCAATGGTAAATGAGGTAAGCGCATAACATGCATTAGGAGCATTGATGTTTTGAGCTCTTACATGAATTGTTTTTGTGTTTCCTGCATTTATTTCATACGGATTTGGCAAATCTGTATCTGCAACGTTATCAGCAGCAGCAGATAATGTATTAAAATATAATATCTCAAAATTCGAAGTATCTAAACCTGTTAAAATTTTATCTTTTAAATCAATGTTATTTTGTAGGTCAAAAATATTAAAGCCATTTAAATCTTCATCACAAGAATTAATATCATTTGGTTTTTTGGCACTAGCAGCCTCATGAACAGAGATGTTAAATGTACCATTATACTCTATATCGTTATCACAAAGGTCTTTTAGTGTGATTTTTAGATTATAAGTACCAGCATTTTTTATTTCAATATTATTTAGTGTTAAATTGGTAATTATTTGTGAAGATGTTATTTCTTTAATCGAAGTCCCATCATTAAAAGTCCATTCGTAATTAACATTAGTCCCTTGAACTTCTTCTGGTTTAATTAATCTATTTTCACCAATGCAAAGTTGTAATTCTTGGTTATTTATTACGTTGTTTGTTTTATTATCTTTTATGTTAATATCTAAAAAGAAAGATTGTATAAAGGGGGGTAAGCCCTCTGTAGATAATTGGCCTAAAGATACCCCATTTTCTACAAAATTTATATTAGCAGCTTCTTTCTCTGGGGCATTAATAATTCCTAGAAAATTTGTTCGACTTCTTGCATAATATATCTTTCCATTAGAAGCTAATTGTAAGGCACCTCTATAACCTGTATTTGTTCTATAAACTTCTACTGCACTGTTGTTTATATCTAAGATATTACCAGATTCTAGGCTAAATTGAGTAATATTTGCAAATTTAGCAGTATTTCTAACACCAGTGTCCCAATCAAGTTGGCTATGAGTTCCTGAAGAAATATATAATTTTTTTCCATTTCTAGAAAATTCAACGCCATAACCACTATTTGAAACTCCAATAATTTCATCACCACCTGAAATTTCTCCTGTAGCTGGGTTAAAGTCAAAAATATAAGTTCCTGAAGATGCACTTGCATTTACAAGAGTTTTTCCATCTGGAGAAATTTTCAAATATCCTCTTAAGCTGTTTAAATTTTTATTATGACGAAATATGGTTGCACTATTTTGTACTCCATTTTCATCAATAAGGTAAGTATAGAAGTTGTTTCTATCAGATGTAATTAACCAAAAAGTGTTACAAACAGCACCCCTAACAGAAGTTATTTTTTCTCTTGCATTTTCAGAACTATTTAACGCATTATTTTTAGAAGTAATTTCACCAACTCCGCCATTTAAGGACATATCTACAATAGAATACATAACTCCTTTGTTGTTAGCTCCAGTTTGATTTCCAACAGTAAATATATAATAGATGCTAGAATCTTTAGGTTTAGGAACAATTATTGCAGATTGGGCGCTAGAGGAGTTGCCAAATAACCCTGTACCATTCTTCATATTATTACCAGAACTATCAAATACCTTAGAGCCGTCTGTATAAAATTGTAAATCGCCATTTGAGTTAGAAATAGATGCAGAACCTTCATCTGTAAATATAGAACCTCTAATACTACTTGGGGGATTTGTACTAAAGTCTAAACCAGCATACTCTCCAAAATACCAAAAGTTAGCTTCTTTTTGAGAATATGTGTTAAACGCAAAAAATAAAAGTATTACAGGAATTATTTTATTCATTTTATTATAATTCTTTTAAACATTTTAAATATATCTAATTTTTTTCAAATAATTGTGTTTGAATAATCTAGGGTAAAGATTACTAATATTTTTTTTAAGTAAAACATTAATATTCAGCTAATTATTTTTTATTTTCTAAGCAGTGAAAAGTTTCCTATTTTATTAATTGTTGGTTTGTTTGTATCTGCTGGTATTAGAGTAATGTTATACCAATAGTCATCAGAAGGCATTTTTTTACTATTATAGTTTCCGTCCCACCCATTTTCGTCTATAGGTATTTGCGCTACGATTTTTCCGTATCTGTTAAATATGTTTATGCTACTATTAGGGTAAAAAGTTTTGTTAGCCCCTTTAATTACCCAAGTGTCATTTTTATTATCTCCGTTTGGTGTAAAAAATTCAGGAAACTGTAATACAGATACTTGCAGTGTTGCATCTGGTATACAACCATTTTTATCATTTACAATAATGGTATAAATACCTCCTTCTAGGTTTTCAAAAAGCGGATTGTCTTGGTATTGGGTGGTTGTGTTTTGATCGTCATTTCTTAATGCAAATTGATAATCTCCAGGACCTAAGTTATTATTTAAAACATCTATTACAATAGACAAATTATCTTCACTTCCAATAGCATTTGCTTGATCTACAATTGTAATATAGCTTGGTAATAAATTTGCAGGATTAGATTCTGTAACCACAATTGTTTTTGTTCTTGAACAGTTTGTGCCATTTGTAGTAGTTGCTGTTACGCTATAGCTTCCACCAATAGCAATGTCTAGGTTCTTCTCTATGCTTAACATATTTCCACTAGCATCATTCCATATATAACTATAAATAGCAGCTGGTTCTTCTACAAAGATATTTTTAGGAGTATCATTAAGGCATAATATTTGGGTAGCATTCACATTAAATTCTGGCAAAGAATTTACAATTATATCAAAAGTAACATCATCATTTACACAAGAAGTATCTTTATTTTGAACTCTAACAAATATGGTTTCTACTGGGTTTGTATTTGTGTAAGGTGATGCAATTGGTAAGTTACCAGAAGAAGCATCTGTCTTAGAAATATGAAAACTTATATTGTAATCATCCGGATCTTGAGAGTTTCCTAATAGTTGGGTATTTAAACTTTCTAAATCTATATTTTGAATAATTTGATTTTCATCGTCACCATCTGCGTCATCATCACAGTAAGACAGATTAGAGACTGCTGTTACAATAGGTTCTGGGTTTACAATTACATTAAAGTTAGAATTACTATTATTACACATTGTTACTGAATTATAAATTCTTACAAAGATTGTTTCTTCATAGGGAATTGTATTTGAGTATGGTGTAACCAACGGATTGCTTCCATTTTGAGCTTCGAGCAATGTATGGTGGTAAGTTATAGAATAAACAGTAGGGTCTTGTGTTCCTAGAATTAGACCTGTCTGACTTTCTAAATCTATTGTTTTAGAAAAGCCATTTCTTGCGGAGCCATCGCTATTATCGTCACAAATTTCTAAATCTTCTACAAAATTAGCAAAAGGTAAAGGGGTAACAACTAGATCAAAAGAAGTTTGGTCTGTAAAACAGTTGGTATTATTATCTGTAACTCTTATGTATATTGTTTGTAAATCTCTAGTTGTATTTGTAAAAGGTGAAGCTTGAGGATTATTCCCGGCATTAGCACCCGTTTTAGAAAGATGATATGTTACCGTGTAATCTGTAGTATTTTGAGCACCTAAGATGCTTAATGTTTGACTTTCTAGATTAAAGCTTTGTGCAATTCCGTTTGCACCATCTCCGTCATTTGCAGAGTCGCACAATTCTAAACTTGCAACCGGGTTTGCCGCTGGTGCTGTATTTATTTGTACATAAAATTGACCTAAACCTTGGCAATTGTTATTTATTTCACTTAATATTTTATAATATATAGGAAATTGAATTCCATTAGTAACTATCGTAGTATCATTTCTAGTGCCAAGTTCTTTATTTCTATACTCTGTAATATCAATTTCATCTAAAGAGTTTGCTCTGTTATTAATGCTTTCATAGAAAAAAACGTTGGTGTTTGCAGGAGGGTTAATACTGTTTATAATTGCTGCTTTGTTCAAATAGAAATTAGTAATTTTATCAGTATCGCTTGCATCCACTCCTGTAAAATCGTCACAAACGGGAGTTTGTAAAGCATCGTAACTATTGTCATCTTCCGTTGCAATGTTTAAAACGAGTTCTACGACGGCTCTTGAGCAAAGTGTTACCTTGTTAAATACTTTTACATATACAGATTTTCTTGTGTTTGTAATAACTGGGTATTCGGTTGAGTTGGTAATTTCATCGATTCCAAGTTCATCTTCATAATATATAAACAGTTCATTTAAATAGTTATTAGATATATTTTGGGCTGCTAAAGTTAAGTTTATGGTAGGGTTTGTATTGTTTTTACTTAAACAATATTCTAATTCAGAGCTTGCTATTACAGGCAAAGGGTTTACTATTAACTTAAATGTTTTAGAGGCATCAAAACAAGTATTATTGTCTACATTTTCTACCCGCACATATATTGGTTGTGTATTTGTAGTTGTGTTTTTATAGTTGGTTGTTTTGTCTATTACATCTAAAGTAGTACTTGTTTTCGCTCCTATTTCTGAGGTATGATAAGAAACACTGTATTGCGCAGCATCTAAATCTTCGCCTAATATTTCTTTATCTTTTTCTTTTAAGATAAAATTATTTATAAAACCATCTGTATCTGACCCCACACTAGTATTATCACAAAAAGAATAATCTGATGGAGTTTCTGGCACAGGAATACCAGTTATTACTATGGTAAATGAGGTAATATCAAAGCAACTATTAGGGACTATTTTATTTTGAACTCTTGCATAAATAGTTTCTCCAACTCCCGTATTTACTTGATGTGGGTTTGGCAAATCTGTATCTGCAACGTTATCAGTAGCAGCAGATAATGTACTAAAATATAAAACCTCGAATTCTGAAATTGTCGGGTCTGAAACGTTTAGTATTTCTGCATCTTTTAAATTATTTAAGTTAAATTGATTAAAACCATTTAGATCATCATCACAAGAAATAATATTTAGTGGTTTGTTTGCTATAGGTTTGGTTGCAAACTCTAAATTTATGTCTCCAGATGAAGTACAAGAACTAGTGTTAAGAATTGCCTCTACTTTATAAATACCATTTCCTAGATTTGCTTGGTAAACTCTGTTAATTGCCCCAGGAATAACTACTCCATCTTTAAACCATTTATAACTATTTGCGTTTATAGAGGCATCAAGTTCTTTTATGTTGCCACAAACAGCATTGTTTTGTGCTAATGTAAGATCTTCTCCTAGATCTATTCCTAAATTGAAACTGCCCGCCTCTAAAAAGACCGCAGAATCATATTGGTCATCTCCTTGATCTGATATTACTAATTTTATTTCATAAGTAGTTCCTAATACGACGGCTGAGCTAGCTGTTAACACTTTTGTTCTCCCACCGTAATTAGTATCTCTTAAACCATATCCTTCAAAAAATTCAACATTTTTACCACAATCAAAAGAATTATTAATATTTGTTGTACTAACAGGTGTATTATTTGGCAATACTGCTAGATTTATATAGTTAGTGGTACCCACTTCTCTTAGTAAAAATGCAAAACTATCAGCAAATGAGCATTCTGTACTACCATCATATTCTTCTGAAGCCATTAAAAATCGGAAACTAATACTATTATTAAGGGCTTTAAAATTGAATTTAACAAAGCTAGCATCATAAGTCTCTACAACATTTAAGGCTGTTTCTAGGTCTGAGTCTCCTAAATTACCATTAAAAACATTTAAAGTTTCTAATGTTTCTATATTTCCTGCAGGTTGCGCACTTCCTGAGGTTATAATAATACCACTTTCAAAAGGAAACCCAGTATTAGTTCTTCTATGAAAAAAGCCATAACTTTTAGTTGAAATATCTCTAGGTTCACCAAACTGTTCAGATTCAAAAGAATCAATTTCTGAGCACTCTCCTGCAATTAATACATTTTCTACTAATTGTTGCAAAGAATATTCAGATTCTGTTATTCCCGTTTTATTAACTTCAATAAGCTGAGCATTAGAATTAAAAGTGAAAATAAAAATAATTAAAAAAAGTAATATTTTTTTCATTTGATTTTTTTTAATCTTAACGATAACTGAAACAATAAAGTATTTTCATACCAAGTTAAATTTCATTACGTAAAAGTAGGAATACTTTTTAGTGAAATACCCCAATTTATAGAAATATTTAAGACTGTATTTATTTTCTAAATAGTGAAAAGTTTCCTATTTCATTAATTGTTTGTTTGTATCTGCTGGTATTAGTGCAATGTTATACCAATAGTCGTTAAATGGCATTTTTTTTACCATTGTATCATATCTTAAAGAATCACTTTGAGGTAGAGTGCATAAAGAGAAAAATAAGGCTGAAAAGACTAAAAGCTTATGCATTTTATTAGATTACTTTATTGAACTCAAATATATTCAAAAAAGTGAAACATACACAATAAAGTCTTATAAATCCCTCTTTTTTAACAGTACAAATGATAAGTAAATGAAGATAAATGTCCAAACAGAAACAATTACAATTGTAGAAAAGTCTACGGCATAACTTTTTGTAAATGTTTCTCCTATCTGGTTGGCAACAGATCTAACAGCACCCAATCTTGTAAAGGGTTCTTTTATGAGGTTTGCCATGGCTTCAAAAGGTAGAAATTGCATAACACCGTCAACTTTTTCAGAAGTATTTTCTACGTTCTTAAAGCTCCAGAATAAATAGCCTTTAAAAATACTTTCGGCAAAAAACCAAACTACCATTGCGCCAACTGCAAATGCAGATCTTTTTACTAAAATACCAAAGAATAAACCCATAGAAAAGAAGCCTACTAGTTTTATGAAAAAGGCAAGTAAATATTGTAGGTCTGATGTTATTATAGAGAACTCATTATAATCTGAATAAGAAAGTCCGAGAACTAAAGAGACAGCAAAAACAAAGACTGTAGAGACAAATGTAAATACAACCACTGTATAAAATTTAGATAGAATAAATTCTTTTTTACTTAGACCATCAATTAAATTCTGTTTTAATGTTTTATAACTGTACTCATTTGCCATCATAGAAACAATAACTAAGAGTAGAAAGAATTTTAAAATAGCCGCTACATAGGTGTTAAAGTGCCAGATATACGGAAAGTTAAAAATACCTATTTCTGCTAAATGAAATTTTATGGGTCCAATATCAAACTTAACCGCCGCTATTAGTGCGATACAAGTTAGTAAGCCAAAGTAAATTAATGATAAAACTTTACTTGCCCTATTGTATTTTAATTTATGAAATTCTATTGTTAATAATCTTAACATGCTGTTATATTTTTTTAAATAATTCTAGATCTCGAGAGGACTAATTATAAAATTAGTAGGGCACTAGTTGTTTGTTAAATCTAAAAATTGTTGTTCTAAACTTGGCTTTCGTTTTACTAAATGACTTAAATAAATACCTTTCTCAAAGAGAAAAGTATTTATTTCTGTTGCAGAAATTGCCTCTTTTAAAGTAGCAATAATTGTTTCATGATCTTTGGTTACTTTTAATATAGCGGGGTGCAATTCTAGCGCAGCTAAAAGTTCTTCTTCATTATTTTCTATTTTCAGTTCAAACAAGCCATTAGAGGCAGTCATTTCGTCTACTCTACCACTATATAACTTTATTCCTTTTCTTATAACCACTACATGAGAACACACTTTTTCTACTTCATCTAATAGGTGAGAGGCTAGTAAAATAGTAGTTCCTCTGTTTGCAATTTCTATTATAATTTGTCTAATTTCATGAATTCCTTGAGGGTCTAAACCGTTGGTAGGTTCATCTAAGATTAAAATTTCAGGATCATTTAATAAAGCAGACGCAATTGCCAAACGCTGTTTCATACCTAAAGAAAAGGTGCTGAATTTACTATTTTTACGTTCGTAAAGATTTACGGTTTTTAATTTTTCATTAATTTTATTTGCAGATATTCCTTTGATTTTACATATCAATTTAAGGTTTTGAACAGCAGTCATGTAAGGATAGAAGTTAGGACGCTCTATAATGGCACCTACTTTTTTTAAAGCTTCGTGAGTAGATAGCTTGCCGTTAAACCATGAAAACTCACCTGAATTTTTATTTACAACATTTAAGATAATACCTAAAGTTGTAGATTTTCCGCTTCCATTAGGACCCAAAATTCCATAAACATTGCCTTTTTTTATATCAAAAGAAAGGTTATTTACTGCATGAATTGCCCCGTATTTTTTATCAAGATTTTTAAGAGATAAGATCGTTTCCAAATAAATTGTATTTAGTCTGTTATATATGTAAGACGCCTAATTTACAATTTTGTTACTTGAAAAGTGCTTAATTATGTATTCGTTTAAACCAATTAAGAAATTCCCTTTTCTAATACTCGTTATAATCAAAATCATCAAAATGCCCAAACTCATCATCTGCGTCTTCTTCAACATCAAAGCCGTCATCTAATTTTTCTGCAACAAATTCTTTTTCAGGAGCTTCCATAGGAACTTCGCCAACCGTTAAAATAATTTGTGGTAAGCCTTCTTTTGTGTCTTCAGAAACCTCTATTACGTCTACATAAAACGTCCAAAGATTTAAGAAATCATACACATATATAAGTTTATCATTTACTTCTGGTAACGTTTCTTTTAAAGCACAAGTTTGCATAGAAACACCTTCACCTATTTCTTCCATATTAAACAAAGGAATTTCCTCACCTTGAGTCCACTCATTATCTGTTCTATAAAAGGATGCCATTTCTTGGCCTTTAAAACCAAATGATTTAGAAATTGTTAAGTGTAAATCTTCTAAATTTAAGTTGCTGTCAACTAAAATAGTTCTAATTACATCTTCTTTGGTATCTAAAATTACGCGTATTTTATACATAGAATGCTTTAACTTATCAGTGGCAAAAATACAAAATTTTATACGTATTTTTACAAATTAAAGAATCGATTATGGACAAAGTTACCACGTTACAGGCATTTAATGAGCGTTCTAAAAATACGCTTATGGAAACTCTTGATATTGAATACATTGCTGTTGGTGATGATTATTTGACTGCAAAAATGCCAGTTAATTCTAATGTTCATCAACCATTTGGCCAGTTACATGGGGGTGCAACAGCAGCTTTGGCAGAGAGTGTTGGTAGTGCTGCTTCTAATTTTTTTATTGATAATAACACTCAATTTATAAACGGAATTCAACTTTCTATAAACCATATTAAAAGTAAAAAATCTGGTGTAGTTTATGCTACCGCAAGGAATATTCATAAAGGTAAAACAACACATTTGTGGGAGGTTAAAATTGTTGATGAAGAAGATCATTTAATTTCTATTGCAAAAATGACCAATATTGTCTTAAATATTCCTAAAAAATAAATTTAAAATTTTGAAGAATTTGTTTGATAAAATTACAAGCCATTACAGTTCTAAATTACCATTTGTTGCTTACAGAAAACCAAATACAGTTTTGGTTTCAGCTTTTTTCATGAAGGATACTCAGCTTAATTTTGTGTCTAATTTTAAAGAAAAAGGGTTTGTATTTGCACCTTTTAATAGCAATGAAAAAGCAATTGTGTTTTTAAAAGAAAAAGCAGTAATTTTATCTGAACAAGTGCACTTAGAAAGTAATAATATAAGAGATACCTTTTTTAAAACAGATAATTCATCCAAAGAAAAACATATAAAAATTGTTGAAAAAGCTCTTGAAAAAATTAAATCTAGCGAGTTACAAAAAGTAGTAATCTCTAGAGAAGAGCTTTTAGAAATTGATAATTTTGATTTGGTTGAAATTTATAAAAAACTATTGGCTACTTATAACAATGCTTTTGTATATGTTTGGTATCATCCGCAGGTAGGTTTGTGGTTAGGGGCAACTCCAGAAACACTTTTAAATTTAGAAGAAACAAGATTTAAAACAATGTCTTTGGCAGGTACACAGGTTTATAATGATGCTAAAACTCTAGTTTGGAAATCTAAAGAATTAGAAGAACAGCAATTAGTAACTAATTTTATAGAAGACCAGTTAGAGGGTATTGCAGTAAACTTAGAAATAGATAAAACAGAGACCATTAAAGCAGGAAATTTATTGCATTTAAGAACGAAGGTTTCAGGAGAACTAAATAGCAGGGCTAGTCTAGAAAGACTGATAAGAGCATTGCACCCAACCCCCGCTGTGTGTGGTTTGCCAAGAGAGGTTGCACGAGAGTTTCTTTTTAAAAATGAAGGCTATGACAGAAGTTTTTATACGGGTTTCTTGGGTGAGTTAAATTTGCAAGATGCTAAAGGAGGTATTAATTGTTCAGCTCTTTTTGTAAATTTACGATGCATGCGAATTGAAAATAACAAGGCGACAATATTTGTTGGTGGTGGTATTACAAAGGATAGCAACGCAGCAAATGAATGGGAGGAAACTGTTTCTAAAGGAAAGACAATGAAACGAGTCCTATAGGTCAACTAAATTAATATTTTGTTAAAGGGTGTAAAAATCAAAAAACCACAAATGTTAAATTTGTGGTTTTTTGATGTAAAATTGAATTTGAATTAAACTTTTAAAAAGGCTTTAACCTTAAATATCGTCAAAAGAAATATCAGTAAAACTCTCAGTTGAAGTTGTTTCTTCATCTTCCGAATCTGTTGTTGCTGCCGCTGGTTCTTCTTTCTTAAAATCTTTTTGATGACGCTCACTAATTACTTCATCACCTTTTTCATTGATAATGTAATCTGTAGCCTTCTTTAACATTTCATGGAAGTCTGTAAAATCTTCTTTGTATAAGTAAATTTTATGTTTTTGATAGTGAAAAGTACCATCATCGTGTGTAAATTTTTTACTTTCTGTAACCGTTAAATAATAGTCGTCTGCTTTTGTTGCTCTTACATCAAAAAAATACGTTCTTCTTCCAGCTCTTAATACCTGTGAAAAAATTTCCTCCTGTTCAACTCTCTCTGCCATGTTCTTTTTAAATATATATTTAATTTATAGTAACAAATCTAACAAAATATTTTACGTAGCAATGTTAAAGATTAATTTTCTTTTTCTAAAAGTTGCTGTTCATACAAATCTTTATAGTAGCCATCTTTTGTTATTAGTTGATTATGAGTGCCTTGTTCAATAATTTTACCAGCATCTAAAATAATTATTTTATCTGCATTTTTTGCCGAAGAAACTCTATGACTAATAATAAAGGTAGTCTTATTTTTAGAAACCTGCTTTAAATTAGCTAAGATACGTTCTTCAGTTTCTGTGTCTACAGCAGATAAACAATCATCAAAAATTAAAATCTTAGGATCTTTAATAATTGCTCTCGCAATAGAAACACGCTGTTTTTGTCCGCCAGAAAGGGTTACACCACGCTCTCCTAGTATGGTTTGATAGCCGTTCGGGAAATCTATAATATTGTCATGTACCACAGCATCTTTGGCTGCTTGTATAATTTCTTCTTCTGTAGCCTCTTCTTTACCAAACTTTATATTATTACCAATGCTTTCAGAGAATAAGAAAGGGTCTTGAGGTACAAAGCCAATTTGCTTTCGAATATCATTTAAGTTGGTTGTTTTAATAGGCTGGTTGTCTAAAGAAATAGCACCAATTTTGGTGTCATACAATCTTGCTATTAGTTCTATGATTGTAGATTTACCTGAACCTGTTTTTCCTAAAAAGGCAACAGTTTCTCCAGGTTCTGCAGAAAAAGAAATATTTTTTAAAGCGGTAATATTGGTATCGTCATAAGTAAAGGTAACATCTTTAAAAGTTACTTTTCCTTTTAATATGGTGGGTTTTGTGTTGTAATTCTGAATTTCTGGCACTTGCTTTAAGAACTCATTAATTCTTACTTGAGAAGCTTCTGCTTGCTGTATCATAGAGGTTACCCAACCAACAACAGCAACTGGCCAAGTTAAAATGTTAACGTATAACATAAATTCTATAATGGTACCTATTTGAATTTCATTATTAATATATTGTTGCCCACCAACATAAATTACAATAATATTGCTTAAACCAATTAACAAAATCATTAGTGGAAAAAATAAGGCATTTGCTTCTTGTAGGTGAATATTTTTTTCTTTGCTTTTGTTGGCAATTTCATCAAAACCTTTAATAATAGAATTTTCAATTCCGTAAGATTTTACAACGCTAATTCCAGAGAAAATCTCTTGATTAAAAGTGGTTAGTTTAGATAAATACTCTTGTACAATGCTACTTCTTTTATGAATTACTTTACTTAAAGTGAAAATTGAAATAGATAGAATAGGAAAAGGAAGCAAGGTATACATTGTTAATTTTACATCGATATTTATCATCTGAGTAAAACCAACCAGTAAAAGTACAATCATATTCATGCTGTACATTACTGCAGGGCCAACGTACATTCTAACCTTAGAAACATCTTCAGAAATACGATTCATTAAATCTCCTGTTCTGTTTTTTTTGTAGAAGTTAAGTGATAATCTTTGGTATTGTTGATAAATTTCGTTCTTTAAATCGAATTCAATTAAGCGAGAAGTAACAATAATAGTCTGTCTCATTAAAAACGTAAAAAAACCTGCTAATACAGCAACCCCAATTATTAAAAGTACATTTATAAAAAGTTGTTGTTTTACAGTTTCAATATCTGCAATGTTTCCGTCTTGGTAATTTTCAACAATATTTAAAGAATCGCCAACAATTTGCGGAACCTTAAGGGCTAACAATTTTGATAAAATGGTAATTAAAATACCAATTAACAATCGCCATTTATATTTTACAAAGTATTTATTTATATATTTTAGAGCCTTCAAATGCAGTGTTTAGTTTTTTAAAAAATGCTGTTTTATAATGTACGAAGATACATTTAAAAACCAAAAGTTTCTATAAATGCTTCAGTGCATTCCTCTTAAAAAAATCATAAAAAGATTTCTAAATGATGTTCGTTTAGAAACAAAATAATAGTATTTTTGCCTTTCAAATAGCGGAAAAATAATTTCCTATTTCATTAAGTTCTTTAGAAAAATGATTAACAGAAGACATATTCGAGTTAAAGTAATGCAGTCTGTGTACGCAATATTACAATCTCACAATGACGATATTCTTAAAGAAGAAAAGTTCTTAAAGCATAGTATTTTAAAAATGTTTGATCTGTATGTTTTAAACATTCAGTTACTTGTAGAAGTGCAGAAATTAGCGGCAAAGAAAATGGCCCTTTCTAAGAAGAAAATTCTTGCTACGGCAACAGATTTAAAACCAAACACAAAGTTTATTGACAATAAAGTAATTGCTACAATTGCCACTAGCGTAAGCTTAGAAGGTTATATTGAACTTAACAGTTTGCATAATTGGGAGGAAAATAATGAGTATGTAAAAATTATTTTTGATGAATTACTGAAAAGTGATTTATATAAAAAGTATTTAGCTACGGAAGAAGATTCTTTTAAATTAGACAAAAACTTTATATCAGATTTCTTTAAGGAAATTATTGCGCCCAATGAAAAGTTAGCAGAGTACTATGAAGATAAGCTAATTTCTTGGGTAGATGACATTCCTTTTGTAAACACTTGGGTTGTGAAGACATTAAGTAAACAAAAAGCAAATGGGTTGTTTGTTTTAGGTTCTTTATATAAGGACAAAGATGATGAAGATTTTGTTTCTAACTTATTTAGAAAAACGGTTTTAAAGCAAGCAGAATACGAAAAAGATATCGCTGAGAAAACACCAAATTGGGAAACAGATAGGATAGCAGAAATAGATATGATATTAATTAAAATGTCTATGACAGAGTTTATAAATTTCCCTTCTATACCAACAAGAGTTACTATTAATGAGTATATAGAGATCTCTAAAGATTATTCTACAGCTAAAAGTAGTTACTTTATAAACGGTGTTTTAGATAAAATTTCTAAAGAGTTTATTGAAAATAAAAAAATAGTTAAAATAGGAAGAGGTCTTATTTAAAACTTCAGATTAAAATAAATTTATTATTTTTACAATATAAATATAATTATTATGAAAAAAATATCAATAGTATTTGCTTTTTTACTAGCAACAACATTTATTGTTTCTTGTGCAGACGGAAACGCATCAACCAAGGTTAATAAAGAGAATTTAGATACAGCAAAGACTAGGGATGCTGAAATTAAAAAAGGAGTAGCTACGATTTCTTTAGATAAAAAAGAATACGATTTTGGTACTGTTAACGAAGGAGATATTGTAGAAACAGTTTTTAAAGTAACAAATTCTGGTGCTACAGATTTAGTAATTACAAAGGCTACTGGTTCTTGTGGTTGTACTGTGCCTGTTTGGCCAAAAGCACCAATTAAGCCAGGAGAAACGGGCGATGTTGCAGTAAAGTTTAATACTTCTGGAAAACCAAACAGACAAATGAAAACAGTAACTTTAACTACCAATACAGAATCTGGTAGAGAAGTTTTAACAATTAGAGGTTCTGTAACACCTAAAGCAAAATAAATAGAATGTTTAACTCAATTTTTTTACAATTCGATTCAGGTAGTTTAGCAAGTATGTTACCTTTTTTAGCAATGATTTTAGTCTTATATTTTTTTATGATAAGACCACAAATGAATCGCCAGAAGAAAGAGAAATCTTTTCAAGCTGAAATAAAGTCTGGTACCAAAGTAGTAACGTCTAGTGGTATTCACGGTAAAATTTCTGAGGTGAATAATACAGATAATACAATAACAATAGATACTGGAGCAGGAAAAATTAAATTTGAACGTTCTGCAATTTCTATGGAATTAAGTAAAAAATATTTAGCGCCAGTTAAAAAGAAGTAATTTAGTTTTTCTATTATATTAAAAGTGGGCATTGTCTTAAAGACAATGCCCACTTTTTTGTTTGAACCCTTTTATGTAAATTGCAATATCTAAAAATAGCTTTTGAAACCTAAAAAGAAAATACCTAAAACATTTATTAGTTTTTTATTAGCCTCTGTGCTAATATGGTTATTAATAACGCTCTCTAAAGAATACACTACCATTATAAAATTCCCTATAGAATATGGTGAAATTTCACAAAATAAACTGCTGCTTGCTAACCAAACAAAAGCATTAGAAATTGTTGTGAATACAAACGGATTTAAGATTTTAAGAACAAGATTTAATACAAAAAGTATTCTTATTAATGTAAATACATTAATAAGAAAGAGAGGAACTACGTATTATTTACTTTTAAAAAGTAAAAAGCAACGTATCAAAAAGCAACTCCCATCTGGTGTTAATTTACAAGAAATTATTAAAGACACGCTATTTGTGCAATTGGGAAGTCTACTCACAAAAAAACTAGCTGTAAAACCAAATATAAAAGTGAATTATCATATTGGTTATGATCTTTCAGGCGAAATTAGTTTAAAACCAGATAGTATATTAGTCTCTGGGCCAGAAAATTATATTTCTAAAATTAATAATATAGAGCTTGTGCCAATAATTTTTGAAGATGTAAAGGCTAATTTTACAAGAAAGGTTGCTGTTAAAGAATTAAAAGGAGTAGCGAATTTAAAGTTTAATGTAAAAGAAGTTACTGTTTCTGGCAAAATTGAAAAGTTTACAGAAGGTCTTTTGAACATCCCTTTTAAAATTATTAATGTGCCCGCAGGTATTACAATTAATACATTGCGTAAAAAAGTACAGGTTACTTATATTGTTGGCTTGTCTAGCTTTAATAAAATAGATGAAAATTCTTTTCAAGTTGAGTGCGACTATGCAACAACAGTCTCTAATAATTTGGGATATTTAATACCCAAGGTGGTTCATAAATCTTTGGAAATAAAGAGTTTTAAAATGACGCCAAATGAAATTAATTTTTTAATTCAGAATTAAAATGATAATTGGCCTAACAGGAGGTATTGGAAGCGGAAAGACGACAGTTGCAGAATTTTTTAAAAAATTTAAGTCGGTTGCAGTTTATGTAGCAGATACAGAGGCTAGAGAAATTATGAATTCTTCTAGTCTTATTAAAACAAAGTTAATAGCAGCATTTGGCAAAGAATCATTTAAAGACAACCAACTAGATAGAGCATACTTGGCAACCATTGTTTTTAAAAACACAGAGAAATTGGCTGTTTTAAACAGTATTGTACACCCAGAGGTTCAGAAGCATTTTCATGAATTTGTTATTCAAAATAAAAAGAAGTCTTATATTTTGTATGAAAGTGCTATTTTGTTTGAGAGTAAGAGTGCCCTGCAATTCGATTTTGTAATTACTGTGTATGCAACTATAGAAGAAAGAATAAGAAGAGTTTTAGAGCGAGATAAAACAACTCAAAAAGAGGTCTTAAATAGAATTAATAATCAGTGGAAAGAAGACAAAAAACTACTTTTGTCTAATTATATTATTCATAATTATGAACTAAAAAAAACCAAAGCTTCGGTTCTAAAGATTCATAATATTTTAACAGAAAAAGCTCGTAGCATTCTTTAAAGTGCACTATTATTGTTAAATAAGTCATAAAATTTTAATATAATAGTTAATTTAGATTCAAATCAATAATTACATCTTAATAAAGTAGTAAATTTGATTTGTGCGGAAAAAAATGTTTATTCTTATTGTCATATTAATGAGTATTTCCTTAATAGGAATTATTGCGGTACAATTATTCTGGATTAATAATGCAGTAGAAAGTAAAAAGGCACAATTTAAGAATGATGTTCAAAAATCTTTAGGTGCTGCCGTAGAAAAAGTAAATGAAAGAGAACGCGCAGAATTTGAAAAGAAATTAAAAAGTTTTGTAGACGTTAAGGGCTTTGCTGATAAAGCAGAATTAAAGAGCTTTTTAATTGAACAAATAGACACGGTTACAAAGGAGAAAATAACGGTTGGAAGCACATTCTTAGAAGAAAATTTTAAGCTTCCTCCAGATTTTTTAGATAATGATTCTATTATACTTAAGAGAATTTACGGTAAAAAAGATTTTTCTATTTCTACAAGTTATAATACACCAGACAACTTATTTTCTAATTTAGATGTAAAAAAATATTCATTTATAAAAAGGTATACAGAATTAGAAAAATCTTACATGGAAGACGCTTTTACGAGTTCTAAAAGTTTAAAACCAATTCATGATAGAATAAGTAATAATGTGTTAAATAGAACTATTAAAGAAGAGCTAATTAAAAGAAATATTCATTTAGATTTTAAATACGGCGTTTATAGTGCAGATGGTTTGGCTACAAAATTAAAATCTGGTTATTACACGATTAATACCAAAGAAAGTTTTCCTTATCCACTTTTTCGAGACGCCCAAGGAAAAGCTATTTATTATTTAAACGTTACTTTTCCTAAAGAAAATGAGTACATATTATCTGGTATTTCTGGTATTTTATTGCTTTCTTTATTCTTTATTTTTATTATTATAATTGCATTTTCTAGTTCCTTATTTCAGCTAATTAGACAGAAAAAAATATCAGAAATTAAAACTGATTTTATAAATAATATGACGCATGAGTTTAAAACGCCAATTGCGACCATAAATTTAGCTTTAGATTCTATTAAAAACCCTAAAATCTTAGGAGATGATGCAAAGGTATTGCGTTATGTAGAGATGATTAGAGAAGAGAATAAGAGAATGCATTCTCAAGTAGAAAATGTTTTAAGAATTTCTAGGTTAGAAAAAAATCAAATAGATTTAAATACAGAAACTATTGATTTACATGATACGATAGAAGACGCAATTACGCACATAAGTTTATTATCGGAAGATAGAAACGGAAAAATAGAAACGTATTTAGAGGCTTTAGAGTCAGAATTACCAGGAAATCAATTTCACCTTACAAATGTGGTTGTAAATATATTAGAAAATGCAATAAAGTATTCTGAAGGTGCGCCTAAAATAGAAGTGTATACTGAAAGTACTGCTAAATTCTTTATTTTTAAAGTGAAAGACGCAGGAATAGGAATGAATAAGACTGTGCAAAAGCAGGTATTTAATAAATTTTATAGAGAACAAAAAGGAAATATTCATGATGTTAAAGGGCATGGATTAGGCTTGGCATATGTAAAAGAAATTGTAGAAAAGCATCATGGAACAGTTTTTGTGGAGAGTGAAAAAGGAATTGGTAGTATATTTACAGTTAAACTGCCTTTAATTTAGAAAAAAAGAAAAAAATGGGAATTAAAAAAATTTTATTAGTTGAAGATGATCCAAATTTCGGTACAGTTCTTAAAGATTATTTAGCGTTAAATGATTACAATGTAACACACGCAAAAGATGGTATAGAGGGTCTTATAATGTTTAAAAACAGCGATTATGACTTGTGTATTTTAGATGTAATGATGCCTCGTAAAGATGGGTTTTCATTAGCGCAAGACATTAGAGTTACTAATAAAGAAGTGCCTATTATTTTCTTAACAGCAAAAACACTAAAAGAAGATGTTTTAAGAGGGTATGCCGTGGGTGCAGACGACTACTTAAACAAACCTTTCGATTCTGAAGTGTTGTTGCATAAAATTAAAGCTATTTTACAACGCAAAGAAACAGACAGTGCACCAGAAAATGAGCAGTTTGAATTTACAGTGGGTGGTTTTTTCTTTAATTCTAAATTACGACATCTTTCTGTAGGCGAAGATGGGGAGCCAATTAAATTGTCTCCAAAAGAAAGTAAGTTGTTGCGCATGTTAACAATTCACAAAAACGATTTAATGCCAAGAGAATTAGCGTTAACAAAAATATGGAGAGATGATAACTATTTTACTTCTAGAAGTATGGATGTTTACATCGCAAAGTTGCGTAAATATTTAAAAGTAGACGATAAAGTAGAAATTTTAAATATACATGGAGAAGGTTTTAGATTGGTAGACAAATCCTAAAATTAAAATTCTTAGACTATTAAAAAAAACTCAGTTTGTAAAATAAACTGAGTTTTTTTGTATTTTTATCCCATGGCAGAGTTTATTAAAATATATAATGAAAATCCTAATTCGAAAGAGATTTCTAGGGTAGTAAAAGTATTACAATCTGGTGGCTTGGTTATTTACCCCACAGATACTGTCTATGGTTTAGGTTGCGACATTACAAAAGTTAAATCTTTAGAAAAAATTGCGCAGATAAAAGGTGTTAAATTAGAAAAAGCAAATTTCTCTTTCATTTGTAACGATTTAAGTCATCTTTCAGATTATGTAAAGCAGATAGATTCGGCTACGTTTAAAGTTCTTAAAAGGGCATTACCAGGGCCTTATACCTTTATTCTTCCTGGTAGTAATAATTTGCCAAAAGTATTCAAAAAGAAAAAAACAGTTGGAATTAGAATTCCAGATAATAATATTATTAGAGCTTTAGTCGCAGAATTGGGCAATCCAATAATTTCTACTTCTATTAGAGACGAGGATGATGTATTAGAATATACAACAGACCCAGAGTTAATTTTCGAAAAGTGGCAAAGTAAAGTAGATATTGTTATAGACGGTGGCTACGGAGACAATGAACCTTCTACAGTTATAGATCTAACAGAAGAACCAACAGTAATTAGAGAAGGCAAAGGAAGCTTAGATATTTTGTAAGTGTAATTCTTAAATTACTTAAGATTTTTAAATTTCTTTCTTCCTAAAATAAAATACTGCCATACAATACTCGTATGTAAATTATAGTTTTGTTGTTGCTGAAGTTTTTTTCGCTTTCCTAAAAATTTAAAAAAGTTACCATAAAAACTAAAATGAGCTTTTAAGATGGCTAAGGTATGAATTGGCCTTAATTCAACCAGAAACTTAATACCTGCAATACCATCTAATATTAATCGGGAAAATATTACGAATAAAAACCATTTTTTAGGAACATTTTTTACCACGTTTAGTAAACTATTTCTAAAATTTAAATATGTTTTCTTTGGGTTGGCCTGCTCTAGTGTAGCACCACCAACATGATAAACAGTAGAAGTACCAACGTATTTTACGGCATAGCCAATATTTTGAACGCGCCAGCACAAGTCTATCTCTTCTTGATGTGCAAAATAGTCTTCATCTAAACCACCTAATTGATGGTATATTTTAGAGCGAATAAAAAAACATGCACCAGATGCCCAAAAAATATCAGAAATATCATTGTATTGATTTGTATCTATTTCTAAGCTGTTAAATACGCGTCCTCTACAATAGGGGTAGCCGTACAAGTCAATAAAACCGCCTCCTGCGCCTGCATACTCAAATTTATTTGGGTCTTTAAAGTCTAATATTTTTGGTTGAATTACAGCAGTTTTCGCATCAGTTTTAAAAAGATCTAAAACAGGGGTAAGCCAGTCTTTTGTAACTTTTACATCAGAATTTAAAAGACAATAAATATCTGCATCAACACTAGCCAAGGCATCATTGTATCCTTTTGCATAGCCTTCATTTTTTGAGTTTTCTATTATTTTTATTGAAGGGTAAAATTCCTTTATATATTTTATAGAACTGTCTGTAGAGGCATTGTCTGCAACATAAATATCTACTAATTCTAAACTAAAATTAATAACAGAAGGCAAAAACTGTTCTAAGAGTTTTTGTCCGTTCCAATTTAATATGATTATTGCTGTTTTCAAGGGCGTAAATCTACAGTTTAAAATTCAGATTTTATCTAAACTTTTCTTAATTTTCCTTTTATTTAGCCGTATTTCTGAAGTATTAAAAAATCCCTTTTTAATTATTTATAGTCGGGTATATCTTTTAAAAAAATATACGTTTCATTTTCAAAATCCATTTTACAATAAAAATGATCTAAACCGTTGGTAACAATTAAATAGTTTGCCTTTAATTTTAAATTATAGCGTGCAATTTGGTCAAAGGTAGCTTGTGTTATTTTAATTTGTGGTGCTTTGCACTCTACAATAATATCATGATTCCCTTCTTTATTAAAGACTAAAATATCGGTTCTTTTTTTACGATTGTTAATTGTTAATTGTTTTTCTAGTGCAATTAAAGAAATTGGATATTTCTTTTCTTCAATTAAAAAATGAACAAAATGTTGGCGCACCCATTCTTCTGGAGTTAAAACCATATATTTTTTTCTTAAAATATCAAAAATAAGCGTCTTATTTTCGTTACTTTTGAGTTTAAATTTATAGTTAGGTAGATTGAGTTTTTGCATCAGTCAAAAGTAAGAAAATGAACGAAATTAGAAACATTGTTTCAGATATTAAAAATGGGAATATAAAACCGATCTATTTTTTAATGGGTGATGAGCCTTATTACATAGATAAAATTTCTGATTATATAGAGGATAACGTCCTAGATGCAGCAGAAAAAGGCTTTAATCAACAGGTAATGTATGGCAGAGATGCAACAATAGAAGATATTGTGGCAGCAGCCAAACGGTACCCAATGATGGCAGAAAGACAAGTTCTAATTGTAAAAGAAGCACAAGATTTAAGTAAAAATATAGAAAAACTGGTTTCTTATGCAGAAAACCCTCAGCCAACAACTGTATTGGTTTTAAACTATAAATATAAAAAACTAGACAAACGCAAGAAGTTACACAAGGTAATTGCCAAGACAGGTTTTATTTTTGAAAGTAAAAAACTATACGAAAATCAGGTTTCAGATTGGATTCGGAGAATTTTAAGTGGCAAACAATATAAAATAGAACCGAAGGCATCTCTAATGTTAGTGGAGTTTTTAGGAACAGATTTAAGTAAAATCTCTAATGAATTAAATAAGTTAATGTTGGTGTTGCCAAAAGAAACCATTATTAATGATAAGCATATTGAAGATAATATTGGTATTTCTAAAGATTTTAATAATTTTGAATTAAGAAAAGCAGTAGGAGAGAAGCAAATTGTAAAAGCAAATAGAATTATTAATTATTTTGGAGAGAACCCTAAAAATAATCCTCTAGTGATGACTATTTCTTTATTGAATGGCTATTTCACACAACTTTTAATGTTTCATGGTTTAAAAGATAAATCTAAAAATTCTGTTGCCAAGAATTTAGGCGTTAATCCTTATTTTGTAGATGAGTATTTTGTTGCTGCAAGAAACTTTCCTATGAGAAAGGTGGCACAGGTAATTGCTTTTTTAAGAGATGCAGATATAAAAAGCAAAGGGGTTGGGGCTAAACAAGCAGATGCAGATATTTTAAAAGAATTACTTTTTAAAATTCTACATTAATAGTGTTTAACACTCATCTCTTTAAAACATTACAAATAGATATATTTTATGAAAACATTTTTAATAATTATTGGTGCAACCACTTTACTCTTTTTAGTAAGTCAAATTTATTTTTATAAAAGCAGTCATAATATTGAAGGATATAAATATGCAGTGCTAAAAAAGTATAAGGGTTTTGAAATTAGGAAGTATGAGGCAAGTTTATTTACTTCTGTAAAATTAGATACAGATAATTATAAGAGAGCTTCTAGCAAAGGTTTTTCTATTCTAGGCGGTTATATTTTTGGAAAGAATGAAAAGAAAGAGCAAATTTCTATGACTTCTCCAGTTGCTATGTCTTTGGAAGCAGAAATGACAATGCTATTTTTAGTTCCTAAAAAATTCACAAAAGAAAGCCTACCAAAGCCAGAAAATACTAATATTAAATTTATAGAAGTTCCAGAAAAGAAAATGGCAGCAATTACTTTTGGTGGTTGGGCTAGTGATAAGAAAATAGAGAAGTACAGACTAATGTTGGTAAATTTATTAGACAAAAATAAAATTAAATATTCTGATAAGTTTTCAGTTTTAGGTTATAATCCTCCTTATGAAATTTTATTTCGTAAAAATGAAATTATTGTTGAATTAGAATAATTGTAATTTTGGGTTGCACTGTAAAAGATGTAAAGTAAAAAAAAACCGCACTATTTAAATAGTGCGGTTTTTTTTTACTTTATATAGATTTTTTCATATAAATCTTTATAGATATTTTTAATTATGGGTCTTTTCATTTTCATGGTTGGTGTTAAATGTCCGCCATCTATAGACCAAATATCTGCAGTTAGTTCAAAACGTTTAATTTGTTCCCAACTCCCAAAGTTAACATTGCACTTATTTACTTCTTGTTGCACTCTGCTAATAACTATTTCAGATTGTATAATTGCTTCATTCGTTTTACCAATGTTGTGCCCTTTTTTATCAATCCAATCTTTTATAAAATCGAAGTTTAATTGTATAAATGCTGCAGGCATTTTTTCACCTTCACCAATAACCATTATTTGCTCTATAAATAAAGATTGTTTTAATTCACCTTCTAATAAAGGGGGCACCACATATTTACCACCAGAAGTTTTAAACATTTCTTTGGTTCTACCGGTAATTTTCAAGAAACCATCAGCATCAAATTCCCCTTTATCTCCTGTATGAAAATAGCCGTCTTTTAAAACTTGTGCAGATTTTTCTTTATCTTTATAGTACCCCATCATTATGTTAGGTCCTTTTACTAATATTTCTCCAGTTTCTGCAATTTTAATTTCAACATCATCAATTACTTTACCTACAGTTCCTGGTCTAAAACCTCCATTTCTTACATCATTAACAGTAACTACTGGAGATGTTTCTGTAAGTCCATAACCTTCCATAATAGGCATGTTTGCTGCAGAGAAAACTCTGGTAAGTCTTGGTTGTAGTGCAGCACTACCCGAAACCATACATTTTAATTCGCCTCCTAAAGCTGCTTGCCATTTAGAAAATATTAATTTTCTAGCTAAACTTAATTGTGTTTCGTACCACCAACCATTTTCTCTATAGGGTTTGTATTTTAAACCTAAGTTTACGGCCCAGAAAAAGAGAATTTTTTTAATACCGCCTAAGGTTTCTCCTTTTAAAATAATTTTATCATATATTTTCTCATATAAACGAGGCACAGCCGTCATTATATTCGGCTTTATTTCTTGCGCATTTTCAGAAAGTTTTTCTATCGATTCTGCAAAGTAAATAGATACACCACAATATTGATATAGATACAAGATCATTCTCTCAAAAATATGGCAAATAGGTAAAAAACTTAAAGCAATATCTTCACCATCTGTTAAGGGTACTCTTTTTTTAGCAGCCAATACATTTGTTACTATATTTTGATGAGAAAGCATTACCCCTTTTGGTTTGCCTGTTGTGCCTGAAGTGTATATTAATGTTGCTAAATCTTCTGGCTTTACTGCATCTTTTCTTTCTTCTACTTCTTTTTGGTTTTCCTTATCTTTTCCTAATTCTAGAATATCTGTCCAAGGTTTTTCGCCCTCAATGGCATCAAAAGTAAAAACACCTTTTAACTTGGTATTCCCTTTTATTGCATTCACTTTTTCTAATACTTCTATATCTGAAACGAAGCAGTAAATAGCTTCTGAGTGATTTAGAACATACGCATAGTCTTCTTTACAAATAGTAGGATAAATTGGCACATTTTGCGCACCTGTTTGTAAAATTCCAATATCACAGATATTCCATTCTGTTCTATTATTAGAAGATATTACTGCAATTTTATCATTTGCTTGTATCCCTAAATTTAATAAGCCTCTACTAAGTTGGTTGGCTTTATTAATATATTCTTGGGTAGAAATACTTTTCCAAGCATTATTATGTTTTGTTGAGAATGCTTTTTTTAAATTATAAGTTTCTAATTGGAAGTAAGGAAAATCAAATAACCTCGTAATTTCTGCTGCCATATATTTGTTAATTTATGCAATGCAAAATAGGAATTTTTACTTGATTTAGCAAATGAATAATATGAATCTAAATTTTTACAAATTATATATTTTTTGGTGCAGATTTTTGTATTTTTCTTTAATTATTTTTCTTCTCATTTTCATGGTGGGTGTTAAATGACCCGCAGTTGCAGTCCATTCATCTTCTGTAATTTCAAATTTTTTAATTTGTTCCCATTTTCCAAAGTTTTTATTATAAAAATCAATTTCTTTTTGAATTCTATTCACAAATATTTTATTAGATAAAATAGTTTCAGGATTTAATTCTTTTTGGGTTGCCCATGCTTTCGCAAAGTCAAAATTTACTTGTATTAAGGCAGCAGGCATTTTTTCTCCTTCACCAATAACCATTATTTGTTCTATAAAACGAGATTGTTTTAGCGCGCTTTCTAAAACTGCCGGAGCAATATATTTTCCACCAGAAGTTTTAAACATTTCTTTCTTTCTATCTGTAATTTTTAAAAATCCTTCTTCGTCAATTTCTCCAATATCACCAGTATGTAAATAACCATTTTTAATGGTTTCATTGGTCATTTGTTCATTTTTATAATAGCCCATCATTACAGTGGTTCCTTTCATTAAAATTTCTCCATCTTCTGCAATTTTAACATCTAAACCTTCTAGAGGTTTTCCAACGGTTCCAATTTTTAAACCATTATTTCTTAAATCATTTACGGTAATGGCAGGAGAACTTTCTGTTAATCCGTATCCTTCAAAAATAGGAATTCCTGCTGCCATAAAAACACGAATTAATTTTGCTTGCATAGGGGCACTTCCACTTAACATAAATTCTAAATTACCCCCAAGTGCTTCTTGCCATTTAGAAAATATTAATTTTCTAGCAATGTTTAATTTAAAATGATAGATTTTACCATTTTTTTGATAAGGTTCAAATTTTTCTGCGAGTGCAACTGCCCAAAAGAACAATAGTTTTTTGATACCTTTTAAAGCACTCCCTTTTGTTATAATTTTATCGAAAATTTTCTCTAATAATCTGGGTACAACGGCTAAGAAGTGTGGTTTTATTTCTCTAATGTTATCACCTAACTTTTCTATGCTCTCTGCAAAATAAATTTCAAATCCTCTGTATTGATAATAGTAGTTCGCAGACCTTTCGAAAATATGAGAAATGGGTAAGTAACTAATAACTCTTTTTTTATGGCCTACTAAGTTTAAGGATGCATGTGTTTTAAAGATGTTTTCTACAACGTTTTTATGAGATAGCATAACACCTTTTGGTGTACCTGTTGTGCCAGAAGTATAAATAATGGTTGCCAGGTCTTCTGGTTTTACTGCATTTTTTAGTTGGGTTATTTGTGTCTTTAAATTAGTGTCTTCTCCAATTGCTAGAAAGGAATTCCAACTAAATGCATCTTCAGATTCTTCTAATAAAAAAATATTTTCAAGATGTGTTTGGTTTTGAATTTTCTTTACTTTTTCGTATAATGTGGCATCAGAGACAAAACAGTATTTTGCATCAGAATGATTTAATACATATGCATAATCTTTTTCTGAGAGGGTTGCATATAAAGGCACGTTTTGTGCACCAATTTGCAATATGCCAATGTCTAACACATGCCAATTAGGGTTATTATTGTTGGTTATAACGGCTATTTTATCATTTTTTTGAATGCCAAAAGTTAGTAAAGCACTACTTACTTTATTGGCTTGCATTATATATTGCTTTGTAGAAATATTATTCCAACCTGTGGCACTTTTATACAAGAAACAATTGTCTTGTGGGTGATTTTCTAGCTGATAATAAGGAAAGTCAAAAAGCCGAGTAACATCCATATAATAATATTTTTGAGCAATATAGTAAAAGTTTTTAGAGCAATCTAAAAGCGTTGTAATCTACAGAAGTACTTACTTTAAAGCAAAACAGCTTTTAGATTTCTCTAAAAGCTGTTTTATAAAAATATAGTTTTACTTATTTTTTATTTTCAATCCAATTTTTAGCATTTACAAAGGCCTCTAACCAAGGCGAAACTGCATCTTTTCTTCCTTCTGGGTAATTTGCCCAATTCCATTGAAAAGTAGAACGTTCTATATGTGGCATTGTAACCAAATGTCTTCCGCTTGCATCACTCATCATTGCAGTATTATAATCAGAACCATTTGGGTTATTAGGGTACCCTTCATAACCATATTTTGCAACAATATTGTAATTGTCTTCTGCTTCTGGTAAGCTAAATTTTCCTTCTCCGTGAGAAATCCAAACACCTAATTCTGTTCCTGCTAAAGAAGACAACATTACAGAGTTGTTTTCTTGAATTTTTACAGAGGTAAAAGAACTTTCATGCTTTTTAGAATTGTTATGAACTAACTTACCATGCACTTTATGCTTTGGATTGATTAGGTCTAATTCCATCCATAATTGGGCACCGTTACAAATACCAACAGATAAAGTATCTTCTCTTTTAAAGAAGTTCTTTAATGCCTTTTTTGCTTTTGCATTGTATAAAAATGCACCAGCCCAACCTTTTGCAGATCCTAAAACATCAGAATTAGAAAAACCACCAACAGCACCAATAAATTGAATGTCTTCTAAAGTTTCACGACCAGAAATTAAATCTGTCATGTGAACATCTTTTACATCAAAACCAGCTAAATACATTGCATTTGCCATTTCACGTTCAGAATTAGAACCCTTTTCTCTAATGATTGCAGCTATTGGTTTTGCAGCTTTACCATTAATTTTTGGCAAAGTTCCCTTAAAGTTCTTTGGGAATTTGTAGGTTAAAGGTTGTTTCTTATAATTATCAAAACGGTCTTGTGCTAAATTGTTAGCCGTTTGTTTTTGGTCTAGTAAGAAAGAAGTTTTATACCAAACATCTCTCATTTCAGCAACATCAAAAGAGAACGTTTCTGTATTGTTTTTAATGGTTACTTTTCCAGAATTATTAGCAGTACCAATATTAAAAACAGTAATTCCCATTTCTTCAAACATTGCTTCTACAGATTCATCTGCCTGAAAAACAATTCCTGCATTTTCAGAAAATAATACTTTTATAGCATCTTCTTCATTCAATTCAGAAATGTTATAATCTGCTCCTAAATTTACATCTGCAAAGCACATTTCTAATAAAGTTGTAATAAAACCACCTGAAGCAATATCGTGTCCTGCTTTTATTTTATCTGCTTTTATTAATTTCTGAATAGTATTAAACGTCTTCTTTACATAAGAAGCATTTGTTACATCTGGCGTTTCGTTTCCTATTGTATTTAAAGTTTGATTAAATGAACTACCACCTAACTTATATTCATCTTGAGAAATATTGATGTAATAAATATTTCCTCCATCAACTTTTAAAAGAGGCTCTACTACTTTACTTATTTCACTACAATTTCCTGCAGCAGAAATAATAACGGTTCCTGGAGAGATTACTTCGCTATCTGTATACTTTTGTTTCATAGATAAAGAATCTTTTCCTGTTGGAATATTGATTCCTAATTCTATAGAAAAGTCTGAAACCGCTTGCACAGCTTTGTATAAACGTGCGTCTTCACCTTCATTTTTGCAAGGCCACATCCAATTTGCAGAAAGTGAAACACTTTTTAAATTGTCTTTTAAGGGTGCCCAAATTAAATTGGTTAAAGATTCTGTAATTGCTATTCTACTACCTGCTGCAGGATCAATTAATCCAGAAATAGGAGCATGGCCAATAGCCGTTGCAACACCTTCTTTACCATTATAATCTAAGGCCATTACACCAACATTGTTTAAAGGCACTTGTAACGGACCCACACATTGTTGTTTGGCAACTTTACCACCCACACATCTGTCTACTTTATTTGTTAACCAATCTTTACAAGCAACAGCTTCTAATTGTAAAACTTGTTTTAAATAGATTTCTAAATTTTTTGTTTTATAACGCGAGTTCTTATAGTTTCTTTCTACCGTAGTATCTGTTAAGATGGTTTTGGGAGAAGAACCAAACATGTCTTCCAAAGCCAAATCCATTGGTATATCACCTTTCTTTTTAGATTTAAAAGTAAAACGATTATTTGCTGTAACTGCACCAACAGTGTACATTGGAGAACGCTCACGATCTGCAATTTTCTGTAAAGTGTCTATGTGCTTTTCAGCAATAACTAAGCCCATTCTTTCTTGAGATTCGTTACCAATAATTTCTTTAGCAGATAAAGTTGGGTCTCCAATTGGTAATTTATCTAGATCTATTTTACCACCTGTGTCTTCCACTAATTCAGACAAGCAGTTTAAATGTCCGCCAGCACCATGATCATGAATAGAAACAATAAAGTTTTCTTTACTTTCTACCATACCACGAACTGCATTTGCAGCACGTTTTTGCATTTCTGGGTTCGAACGTTGTACAGCATTTAATTCAATACCAGATTCAAACTCTCCAGTATCTGAAGATGATACCGCAGCACCACCCATACCAATTCTATAGTTTTCACCACCAAGAATTACAATTTTATCTCCTTCTTTAGGTGTATCTTTTATTGCTTGGTCTGCTTTTCCATATCCAATACCACCGGCCTGCATAATTACTTTATCGTATCCTAATTTTCTAGGTTTTGAAGCACTAGAAGATGAATTTTCTTCATGCTCAAAAGTTAAAACAGAACCTGTAATTAGGGGCTGCCCAAATTTGTTTCCAAAATCAGACGCTCCATTAGAAGCTTTTATTAAAATATCCATTGGCGTTTGATACAACCAATCTCTTGCTTCAAATTTATGCTCCCAATACCTGTTTTCTTCTAAACGAGAATAAGAAGTCATATAAACAGCAGTTCCTGCTAAAGGTAAAGAACCTTTTCCGCCAGCAAGTCTGTCTCTAATTTCTCCACCAGAACCTGTTGCAGCGCCATTAAAAGGCTCTACCGTAGTTGGGAAGTTGTGTGTTTCTGCTTTTATAGAAATAACAGATTCAAAATCTTCTGTTTGATAAAAGTCTGGTTTGTCTGCTGTTTTTGGTGCAAACTGCGCCACTTTTGGTCCTTTTACAAAAGCAACATTGTCTTTATATGCAGAAACAATATCATTCGGAAATTGTTTAGAGGTTTCTTTTATTAAGTTGAATAATGAGGTTGGCATTTCTTCACCATCAATAACAAAAGTTCCGTTAAATATTTTGTGTCTGCAGTGTTCTGAGTTTACTTGACTAAAACCAAATACTTCAGAATCTGTTAATTTTCTTCCAACTTTAGTTGCAATGTTCTCTAAATATGTAACTTCCTCATCACTTAAAGAAAGGCCTTCTTCTTTATTGTAGACTGCAATATCGTCAATATTTAAAATAGCCTCTGGTTGAATATCTATGGTAAATGATGCTTGATGTAGGCTGCTAAATTTCTCAGAAATCATAGGATCGAAATCATTAAAATCTTCTGATACTGCGGTAAATTCTTCAATTCTAATAATGTCTTTAATACCCATATTTTGAGTAATCTCTACTGCATTTGTACTCCAAGGAGTAATCATTGCTGCTCTTGGCCCAACAAAAAAGGTATCAATTGTTGTTGTTTCTATTTTAGGTTGATTGGCAAATAGCCAAGTTAATTTAGAAACTGTTGTTGCAGTTAATTCTTTTGTTGTTTGAACAGCAAAAACTGTACTGTCTTTATTTCCAAAGAAATGAATCATTATAGTGTTATGTTTGGATATGATTGTAAAAATGCAAATTTACTTTTTTTTCAATTGATTAGCTAAGATTAATTTAAGTGAAATTTAGTAATTATTTACTTAATTTTTAAAGCTAAAAAAGACGACCAAATGAATGGTCGTCTTTTTTTAAATTGATAAAAATAGTATTAGTTTTTTATTATTTTTCTTGTAGTAAATTGATTTTCACTATTTATTTTTAGGATATAAACACCTTTTGATAAGTTAGAAATATCAAGGTTATTATTTTGTGTATTTACTTTACCCGTTTTAATTAATTTCCCTAGAACATTGTACATTTTTATAATAGCGTCTTTGGTTACATTAAAATATATTTTGTTGCCTTTTGTAGGATTTGGATATATTTTTAACGCATTAAAGTTTGAAGTTTTAACAGTTGCAGTTGCATTTGTATGAAACCCAATACCATCAAAAGTGTCTTGGTCAAATTCATCCCATTCACTTGCTATATAGGTTGTATTTGGTTTTGTTACTGTTAACTTTCTTCTAAGAGTCATGTTTTGAAAGTTTTTATCGGTTTCATTTAGAACACCAATAATATCAATTAAAACACCGTTTTTAAATAAACCTACCGCATCATTTCCGTTTGGGTTCATTGGAGAACCACCGCCTGAAGTTGGTCCTATTAAATCTGCTTTTGAAGTTAGAACATTCGAATCTGCTTGGTAATGAATAACAACAAAAACGTCATTCACTGCAATTGTGCCACTCAAAACTAGTTCATTTACCCAGTCACCTGCACCGTTTGATTGTTTTTTTATACTATAAGAAGATAAGTTAATAGTGTTCTCTGTAATATTTGCAATTTCAACAGCTTTGTTATTACCACTTCCTTCCACATATTCAGAGAATAATAATTCAATAATATTATTACTACCATCTGTAGTTGTTGCATCTATTGCTGAAGATTGCGCAGAAGTATTATTTACAGCATCTTTAGCTAAAACGCTTACACTATATGTGGTATTTGCAGTTAAACCAGTAGCTGTAAACGTTAGGCTTGCTGTACTTCCTTTAAAAGTATTATCTAAAAAAACATCATATTCTGTTACTGCAGTATTATCTGTTGCTGCAGACCAATTAACTTTAAAGCTGGTTCCTGTTTCATTTGTTATTAAAATGTTGGTAGGCATTGTTGGTGCATCAGCATCGGTTAAAGTTGTTCCATTTACAACCTCTGATTCTGCAGATTTGTTGTTTGCTAAATCTTTTGCTAAAACAGTAATAGCAAAAGAAGTGTTAGAATTTAAGTTTGTTAATGTATAATTGATATTTGCAGTTTCTCCGTTTAAAATTCCGTTTGCATATACTTCATATTTTATAACAGCTACATTATCTTGAGAAGCAGTCCAAGAGGCCGTTATTGTGTTGGTTGTAATATTATTTAACTCAACAATCGTTGGCATTGTTGGTGCTTCATTATCATTAGAAGTATAAATTCCCCAAGAATCTTCAGCAGGATTTCCACCCCAAATTCTTGTAGCTAAATATGCATTGTCTATAAAGGGATTTCTGTTTCCTTGCGCGTGTGAATTATCTGTATCTTCATGATATGTATTTCTTTGTCTTTCAAAATTAGAAACAGGATCTGCTGCATTCCAATCTAAGAACAAATCAATCATAGCATCCGGAGTCTCCGCAATGCTCCCGGTACCAATTCCATTTGGTTTACATCTATCTCCATATCTAATGTACATGTACATCATCATTCTTGCAATATCGCCTTTCCATTCATCACCAGGATACCAACCACTAGCAACGGCACCAGAATTACCACTGCCGTCTGCAAATTTTAAACTTCCTCTTTCATAATTATATTGCACATCTGAAGGACGCAAGTGATGTGCATCTGCACCAGGACCAGAATTGCCAAGAGCGGGATTTCCTCGAGATTGGGCATAGGTATGTTCTCTATTCCAATCACCGTTATCACCACTATTATCGTTTACACCTCTGGTTCTGGCAGTTTTACCAGAAGAGGGAAAACCATAAATTAACAAAACTTCTGAACTGTTCTCTGGGTTTACATCTGTTGCTTGCAATGCAGTCCACCCATAAGACAAAATATTAGTATGCGCACTTATTGTTTTTAATGCTAAGTTTTCTTTTAGTGCTAAACCTTCAGCAGTTATGTCTACGTCATTATAATATGATTCTTGAGCAGAAACTACAAAGGTTAATAAAAGAGATATTAAGAGTAATTTTTTTTTCATTTTTTCAGTATTAAAAAATAATTTAAGGATGAATTGTTTTGTGAAAGTGTGATTTTTAATGCTACTTGACGATTAATTTCTTAGAAGTAAACTGCTTGCCAGAGTTAATTTTTAAAAGGTAAATTCCGGTTGCTAATTTTGAAACATCTATACTATTTTTGCTTTTTGTAATTTTTGATGCTTGCACCAGTTTACCGAAAACGTTAAATATATGAATGGTAGCAGCTTCTGTTGTACTAAAATACACAAAATCTCCATTTGTAGGATTTGGAAACATTTTAAAAGCTTCAAAGGCATTATTTTCTGTGCTTAAAGTGGTAGTATGACTTCCAATACCATTAAAAGTGTTTGCGTCTAAAACATCCCATTCACTAGTATTAAAGGTTGCATTAGGTTCAGAAATAGTGCTTTTTCTTCTGTAGGTAAAATTTTCTATATGAAAATTACCATTGCCTTCTTCACCAATAATATCAATTAAAACCCCATTTCTAAATAAACCTACAGGATCATTTCCATTAAAATTTACTGGTGAAGCAAATTTATAAGGGGCATCTTGATTGTTAGGCACAATTAAGTCTGCATTACTTGTTAATTCTGCCGCTGCACTTCCAGCATGTATTATAACAAAAACGTCATTTGGTATTATACTAGTTGAAGAAGGATCTACTAAAAAGGCTGCTTTGTTTAAAGGTAAATCATCTACCCAAGAACCACCATTAGATTGTTTTTTTAGACTATAGCCTTCTAAACTAATAGTTGTATTTGTTAAGTTAACAATTTCTATTGCTTTATTATTTCCTCCATCTGGTTCTACATATTCAGAAATAAATAGTTCTGTAATTCCGTTAGAAGTTCCGGCATTTGTGGTTGCGTTTATTGCGCCACTTTTAGACGATTTATTATTGTCTATATCTTTAGCTAGTATTTCTACGCTATAAGTTGTTGAGGCGTTTAAGTTAGATACTGTATTAGAATCAGATGCCGTAGTTGCAGTTAAAATATTATTTACATATATTTCATAACCGCTAACAGCATTATTATCATATGATTCTGTCCAAGAAACTTTAAATGAAGAGTCTGTTTCATTTGTAACAATTACATTTGTTGGAGTTGTTGGTGCTTCTGTATCTTCTAATGTTTTTGCGGTTTCAGCAGAGCTAGCGGCAGACATATTGTTTATTAAGTCTTTGGCAATGATGGTAAAACGATATTCTGTGTTTGTATTTAAATTAGCAACTGTAATATTTGTGTTTGTTGTTTGTACTTCTAAAATATCATTTACATACACATTATAACCAGTTACTCCTATATTGTCATTTGAATTGTCCCAAGAAATATCTAAAGAAGTTAGGGCTATGTTTGTTATAGCAACACTTGTTGGTGTTGTAGGCGCTTCTATATCTGTTTTTTTATAAAAATCCCAACGATCTTCGGCTGAGTTTCCTCCCCAAATTCTTGTTGCTAAATATGGGTTGTCTATAAACGGATTTCTGTTTCCTTGCGCAGCGTAATTTGAAGTATTTTCATGGTAATTGTTTCTGGCTATTTCGATGTCTGATACAGTATCTTCTACATTCCATTGCAAGAATAAATCAATCATTTCATCTTCTGTAAACTTTTTACTCCCTACACCAACTGCGGTTGGCAAACAAACTTCACCGTAACGCAGATACATATACATAATCATTCTTGCAGCGTCTCCTTTCCATTTATCTCCAGGGTACCAGGCATTTGTGTTTGTACCACTTAGGCCAGCAAAAGTATCTGCAGAGAAATTAGAATTACCTGTTCCGTTGCCATATTTTCTATTGCTTCTAGCAGAGTTTCTGCCTCTGTCTGCTGCCCTTAAGTGGTGCGCATCAGTTGCGGGGCCTGGAACATTTGTGTCTAATGTAGGGTTTGCTAAAGATTTAGGAAAAACATGTTCTCTGTTCCAAACAAAATCATTGCAACTTGTACCACAATCTTGTGCGTCTTTATTTCTAGCATAATCATTTGTAATGTCTTGGTCAGTGCCACTTTCCCAACCATAAAACAAGATAACTTCATCTGTATTTGCAGGGTTTTCATCAGCAGATTTAGTGGCATCCCAAGTGTCTGGGCCGCTACTTGTGTATTCTAGTACCCTTGTGTGGGTTGCTATTATTTTTACAGCCAATGCATCTTTAAGGGCTGTTCCTGCTAATGTTAAATCGATACCGTTATTATAATATGCTTCTTGCGAAAAAGAAGTTGAAAATGAGGTAATAAAAGTTAAGAAAAGTAATTTTTTTATCATTTTTGTACAAATTAAATTAATAAATAAATACTTTCTTTTTCTGCAATTGTAATATTATATCAGCAATGAATATAATATTCTATTTTTTTTGTAATAAAGCCATATAGAATCCGTCGAAACCAGAAACGTGCGCTAAAACTTTTTTATCTGATACAAAGGTAAAATCTTTTCCAGCGTCAGACGTTAAGAAAATCTTAACTTGTTCTTGATTTTCAGATGGTAAGACAGAACAAGTTGCATATACCATTTTTCCACCTGGTTTTACCATCGTAGAATACTGTTGTAATACATCTTGCTGTACTTTTTTAATATTATCTATAAATTCTGGTTGTAATTTCCATTTAGAATCTGGGTTTCTTCGAATAACTCCTAAACCCGAGCAAGGTGCATCAATTAAAACTCTATCTGCTTTGCCTTGTAGTTTTTTAATAGGTTTTGTAGAATCAATTACACGCATGTCTATATTGTGTGCTTTGTTTCTTTTTGCTCTAACTTTTAATTTACGAAGTTTACTTTCATAAATATCCATTGCAATAATTTGCCCTTTATTTTCCATTAAAGCAGCTAAGTGTAGTGTTTTACCACCAGCACCAGCACAAGTATCTATTACTTTCATACCTGGTTTTACATCTAAGTAAGCAGCTACTAATTGAGAAGACGCGTCTTGTACTTCAAAATAACCACTATGAAAAGCTTCTGTTTTAAAAACATTAGCCCTTTCTGGTAGTATTAATGCATCTGGATGATTGGGAACAAATTCTGTAATAATATCTTCTGCTTTTAATTTCTTTTGAAGAAGCTCTTTAGAAATATTTAAAGTATTTGTTCTTAAAATAACTTTTGCTTGCACATTTAAAGCTGCAATTTCTTTGGTCCATAGGTCTTCACCTAATTCTTTAGAACACATTTCATCCATCCAATCTGGTATAGACTCTCTGTACTTTCTTGTTCTAGATAATTCTGCAAAACGTCCTTTAATTTTTCTTTCTGGCACATCACCAACTTGGTTCCAATCTGGTAAAGGAATTCCTCTTAAGATACACCAAACAGAAAATAATCTCCAAATATTATCTCTATCATACGGCATTTTTACCTCTGCTATTTCTGCATATAGGCGGTTCCAACGAACAATATCATAAATTGTTTCTGCAACAAATTTACGATCTCTTGCACCCCAACGTTTATCACGTTTTAAAGCTTTTTCTACCGCTTTGTCTGCATAAACATTTTCATTAAATATATCTCTAATACTATCTATAACTGCAAAAGTTAAATTTCTGTGTAATCTCATTTTTTATTATTATGGGATGCAAATGTACGCATAAGTACTACTTCAACAATTATAAATTTGTATAGATACTTATAGGTGTGTACTATTTTATACTTTGAAGTAATTTAAGAGCATATATATAGACTTTTAAAGCGCACTAAGCTTTTAAAAGTTTTATTGGTTTTACTCCAAAACGATCATAGAATTTTTTACTAAAGTAAGTTCTATTGGTTAAGCCTACTTCGGCAATAACTTCGCCCAATGTTACGTATTTTTTATTTGACAACAGTTCATATGCCTTTAATAAACGAATTTCTAAAATTATTTTAACCGGTGATAGCCCTGTTTTTGCTTGTAGTATTCTTCCCAATTGTTTTGGACTGTAACTGCATTCTAAAGCTAAATCTTTTACATTAAAATCTGGATTTTTTAAATTTTCTAGCACCGTTTGATGTACTTTATTAATAAGTTCAGAAAAATGACCTTTAATTTCTATTGGCTCTTCCTTGTTTAATGACTTTAATTGATGTTTCTTGTTTTCTAAAATATTTTGTATTCTCGCAATAATTTCGTTATTATCAAAAGGTTTAGAGATGTAATCTGTAATACCTATATGAAAACCTTTTTGCAGAATTTTCTCATAGGGCGTTGCTGTTATTAATAAAAATGGAACCTCTGAATATTCTTTTATTTTTACAAGTTCTTTTTTAAAGTTTAGGCCATTTAAAAAAGGCATTTTAAAATCTGATATTATTAAGCTAAATTTTTCTTCTTTTACTTTTTCTAGAGCTTCTGCACCATTAAAGCAAAATGTACAATTTAATTTAGTAGAGAGTAGTTCTTTTAAATATTTTATCATTTCTAAATTATCATCTATAACCAATGCTTTTGGTAAGTTTACAGTATTTTCTGCTGTGTTTTCTTGGGCATGATCTTCAGAATTAATTTGAGTAAAATCTTTTTTATTTGTATCTATAAATAATTGGTTATTTTCTAATTTTAATGGAATGCGAACATTAAAAACACTTTTAGTATTTTCTGTAATTTTTATATCTATAGTTCCTTTTAATTGTGCTACTAAATACTTTACTAAAAGCAAACTCATGGTAAAACTGTCAGAAATTTTGTATTCTGCTGTTTCCTTAAAATTAGTAAAAATTATATTTTTTTCTTTTTCAGACATTCCTATTCCTTCATCTTTCACCGAAATAAGTAGGGTGTTCATGTCAATTTTTGTTTGAACATAAATTGTGCTGTTAGAGGCACTGTATTTTATAGCGTTAGACAATAAATTATTTAATATTAGAAGAATAGGGTTGTAGGTAAAATTAAACTTTGTGTTTTTTTGAATATTTGTCTTATAGTAAATTTTTATTTTCTTTATTTCTGCAGTTTTGTTAAAAGCATTCACGCTATTATACAAGAACAGACCTAGTTCTTTTGAAGAATATGTAAGAGGTGTATTATTCTTTAGGTTTTTTAAAGCTAAGTAGTTGTCTAAAGATTTTGTTATTTTTTTACTGTTATCAATCGTCAAATTAATATAAGATATTAATTTTTCTTGATTGTAAGAATTTTGCTTCATTAAAGATAAATACCCAATAATTATTGTGATGGGTGTTTTAATTTCGTGAGAAAGGTTTTGTAAAAAAAGTCTTTTTGAAGCAATAATTTTTTTAGCATTTTCTAATTCTACTTGCAGTTTTACTTGACCTTTTTTAAGATGATACCGAAAAGAAAATAAAAGAATAATAAAAAGTAAACCGGCTAATAACAAGAGCAATTTGCCTTGTCTTTTAGTAGCTAAAACTATTTCTTTATAAGCAATTATTAGCGTTTCAATTTCTTTTGCATTCTCTACTTTTTGCTTGTTAATAAACTTGTTTAAGCTATAAATACTGTCTTTCTTAATGTCAAATAAATCTTGTTTTTTTTCAATTTGATTAGAACTATTTTTATTTTCTGATATGAGTGAAATGAAACCTTTATTGATTGTTACTTTATTTTTTGCAACACTTAAAAAAGAAAGTAGAATAAATAAGAGTGAAAAATACTGTTTTATCATAAAGTAGAATTATTAAGCTAATTTATACATAATTATAATGATAATTTAAAAAAAAAACACCATTCAGAGAGCCTAATATTTAATGTTTTTACTATTTATAACTTATAAATGTCTAAAATCAACTCATTATTTAAGGGTTTAGAATGTTCTTTTTGTATCTATTTAGTGTAATTTTGCAATGTATTTAATTAACACTTAAAGTGTTTACAAGTCATTTACACTTGTTTTACCCCATTTATCTATTCTATTTTTATTAAAGCCAAAATATTTAACTAGCTTTTAAAGTAGATTTTAAATTAGAATAGATAAAGACAAAAATAATTAAAATGTCTATTACAAAATTAGTTGACAACATTAATGATAAATTCATTGCTTTGCCTCTTCACGGAACTATAGAACTTATAGAGGTAGAAAATATTATGTACTTAGAGGCAGACGGAAAATATACAACGTTTTACCTCTTAGATAATGTTATTAAAGTAGTTTCTAAGAATATTGGTTTTTATGAAGATAAATTACCAACAGATTTTTTCTTTAGAATACATCATAAGTTTATTGTAAACTTTAATATGGTTTCTTCGATAAGAACAACAGATGGTAATTATTGTACCCTTAACAATAATAAATCTTTAAGTATATCGAAAAGAAAGTTAGAGCCTCTTAGAAAATTTTTAAATTTAAAACAATAATTTAAGTTTATTAATAAAGTTTAAACCAGTACCTAAAATTAACACTTATTCTTAATTTAATAAGTTTTAATATTATTTTTTCA
>Ga0308004_10000048_pt1 | contig 62579 bp, 92 predicted proteins | sample Neamet38_FD_203156 | JGI IMG/M metagenome (GOLD analysis project Ga0308004, IMG submission 203156) | Marine microbial communities from water near the shore, Antarctic Ocean - #38 | ecosystem: Environmental > Aquatic > Marine > Unclassified | place: Southern Ocean | collected 2014-06-06 | reverse complement strand
TATATTCTCAGGTACAACAGTAATATACTTTCTGTAATTACTATAGTCGTATGTAGGTAAAGGTAGACCAGTCTTGGTAACTACTATCTCCACTAACTCATCAGTTTTTAATTTATCGTAATTCATAATATTTTTATTTAACTTGTTGCTCATAAAACCCACCCTTTTTCTGCTCAATATTCTCTATTGTCAATGGTTTGTAATCCCACAGATTAATCGCAACTGCATATCTAGTCCCTCTTGTTACTTGGGTTACCCTATGTAGTTGACCAGCATCGAAAATAATTAACCTGTTTGGTTTTGGTGATATCATCTCAAAAGGGGAGTCAAAATCTACTTCTTTAGTATCCCATATTTGTAATTGACCTCCGTCAATGTCGTGGTCAATAGGGTAATAAACGGTTCCAATCACCGGTCTTTTAACCTCCCCGGTGAAATGCCATAAATCTTCGTCCTTATCAAAGTGCTGTTTTAAGTGGTCCTCCTTATTTACGTCGGATGCTGACTGAGACCCAGTCCAATGTTCGAACCCGGTAATCTCTACCTCCATATTAAGAGGACTATTATCCCCCCATATATATTTGATTAGTTCTTCTCTTAGTGTTTCAGGTTCTCTTTCCCACCATCCTTCATACCAGTTATAGTTTCCATAGTCACCCCAGAAATCTGAATTATCTGACGATAACGACTCCTTAATCCTTTTTAGTAATGATTCGTCCTGTACGAAATTATCAATTATTATCATATTCTATTCTTTAAATTGTTTATCTTCTGACCTTATAAGGTTACGTACATACTCCCCTAACGTCATATCATTGGGTATATCATTAACCGCTTTAACTACCTGTTTCAACGTTTCGAGTTTTAAATCCATAAAACAATTATAAGACTTTATTTATTAATCGTAAAGGGATATATTTATATAAAAACATTGTAGATGAACACTAAGGAACTATTTAAGTCACACGTAAAGTTATATGCGACACTAATGTCGATGAAATATAATAACGCTAATTTACAGACATACGTATCAATGTCAAAAAGTGATAACTACACTAAATATCTTAAAAGTTTACCACGTATAGATGGGGATGATAAAGAAAATGTCGCCCTAATAGCATATAAAATGAATAACGGCTCGACTTTTGACGAATCATATGACTTTATTATGGAGGAAACTAATACTAATTTTATGTTATTCGCGGCTCATTTGGATACCGTACAGGAAAATTGTCCAACGTGTGATGGAGATGAAATGGAATCATGTGATTCGTGTGATGGTAATGGGGTAATTAGTTGTGAGTCGTGTGATGGTTATGGGACTCAAGAATGTAAAATTTGTCAGGGAGAAGGTGAGATAGATAATGATGGTGAGTCCGTTGAATGTGAATCGTGTGGTGGTTCGGGTACTGAGGATTGCGCCACTTGTGACGGAGAAGCCAGTGAGACCTGTCCGATTTGTAGTGGTTACGGTACTGTTTCCTGTGGGGGATGTAATGAAACGGGGGATGGAGACACGTATATCGAATTTAATGTGGACGCTTATATTAGTATTGACCCTAAAAGTAATAACCTAAAAGGTTTTGATAATTATTTGGAGTTCATAACATATGTCTCCTCGAATCGAATTTCATATCCGTTTTATAAGACTTTTAATGTTAGAATGGATTCCGACAGTATAGATAAACCAACGGAAAACGAAATGAATGACTTAGTAAGGTCACATGGATTTAAGGTCGGTTGTCACGATGACAAATGTTATAAACACATTAAGAGTGGTTATGGGTTACCAACAATGTTATGGGACGCTGAAAATTATTTCACTAAAACTATCGAAATCTAATACTTTTAACTTATCTTTGTAGTGTAAACTTAAATAAACACCTATGAAGCATTTATTAACTATCGTCTTAATAATCCTATTAATGTCCTGTGAAAAAGAAGAGATTCTCATGGAACCAATCATTAATGCAATATCAATTTCCGACTCTGTCGATATGTTTGGGGAGTCTTCAAAAGGATTGGACATCTATCTAAATACTACCGACGTTAACGGAAGGTCATGTGTGAATTGTCATTTATCCCCGACCGGTATGGATATTGTACGTTTCGGTAAGATTTCACCGATGAGTCAAGATTCAATTGTGGTGACTAGAGCCATGGGTCACATATCCACAGAAGATTCATACCATGTGGCAGCATACATTAGAAAATTAAAGAATGAGTTAAATATCATACCTAACGGTAATTCACCGGTGTTAGAGGAACCATCAGGTCAATCACCTAACCAAGTATGGGATGGTAGTAGTTCGTTAACCACAGGAGACGTAAATGGATGGGACTTCCAAAGAATAAATATTTCTTTTAACTACCCAAAATGGTTTGAAGGGGATGAATTCAACGATAAGGACAACGATAATTTAGATTGGTTACCTGAGTTAGACTTACTAACGGAAAAAGAGGGGGATATTAGAACCAAGTATGACGAATATTTAGAAAACCCCACGAAACACACTCTTAGGTCAGTATTAAAAACGTCACATACCACTTTAACCGAGGGGGAAAGAAACCCAGGTGAACACGGATACAATGATTTTATAACGTCCTTCGATTATCAAAGATGGATGGCAACGCTTTATATGCAACACATAATGTCACCAAACAGTGACTTAACCTTTGGGGAAGAAATTGATACCGATATTTCAGAATTTTCATTATCAGACGCTATTTGGGATGTTGGTAATATTGCTCGTAGAAGTCAGGATAACGGGTCTAATACCGGTAATGGTGTTGAGATTGATAACCGTCTTTTAAATGAAGTTCAATGGCTTTACTTAGGGTGGATGACTAATAAAGGTAAACGTAACTCTTTTGAGACACAATATATTGGTACGGCACTAAAAGACTATGGACAGAGAGACTTAGCGTCTTTAGTGATACTACGTTCGTTGGTGAGTCGTTCAGATAATAGTCAACGTATGTATGATGACATTTTTACGATGTCGTACATTACGAGTGACGATAAACTTTATGAATCCTTAGTGTTTGGTCTTAACTTTCTAATTAATGGGATTAACAGTGGAAATAACCACTTTACTCTGACAGAACAATTAAGTATTACCACTTCAATGGGGTACTTAAAAAATAATACCTCAGACCCTGACGTTAAAGAATATGTTGGTAGTAATCAATATTTAAGTCAAAACCAAAAAAACACAATTTCAACTAAAGTAGATATTCTACATACGTTATTAAGTAATATGTAATTATTTACTGTCGAATATATGGAATAAATTATCAACCCATTCAGTACCACTTGAGTGGAATGGATGTAATAGGTATAGAGTATCTTTTATCATGTCCTCTTTTTTCGGAACCCCATACGGTCTAACAACTTTCGAAGTGTAATCGTCGGGAACTTTAGTAAGTGGTATGATATGATGATTGTACTGATATTTTATTGTATAAAATATTTTATATATCATTTCATCGTCCCAATATCCCGGTTGTTTTAACTGTACAATGTCGATTATCTCACCTAATAGACTATCTTCGTAAATTTCTGTGGATACACAGAACACTTCATGGACCGGCCATTTTGTGGTTATAAAGTTAGTTATAAACGTGTCGTGGTCGAAATCCCTATCTATCTTATCCATAATGGGTTGTAATCCCTTACGGATGTCCTCAATACGACCACTATCGAAGTTTGGGTTCGAGTGTTCCGATGAATCATAATACTTCATTAAAAAATCATCCGGAATATCCGACGTAGAGTAGTGTAACTGAATTAATCGTTGTAATATTAACCCACTACCGTGGTTTAATGACATACACATATAAGGGGATATAACCCCTACCCTCTCACTTAACGAAAGATATTCCTCAACACACATAAAATAGTTGGCACCCCCACCATTATTATATGCAAAACAATCACTGTCTATCGTATACACATTTTTATGGTTGGTTATTATATCACAATCCTTATCGATAAACTTAAACGACTTTGACGTCGTCCTAATTTCAACCCCAAATTGATTGAATATGGGTAATAAATAAGTAAACTCGTAATCTTCGGGAACCACTATATACCGTTTATAGTGCTTTAAGTCGGTATTACGTAAAAATGTGAGGACAGAGTAATATGTTAATAACATATAACCCTTATTATTTCCGAACAGATACCACACAACACCTAAATCTGAGTTTTCAGGTATAGAATATGTCTCTTCCGACAATTTATGTGGGTAGTTAGAGATGTCATCGACCTTATCGTGAATATTATCAGATATTAGGTCGTTAAATAATGTTTCGATTACGTCCATAAGTCCTTAATTTTGTGATATATATTTAACATTTCATTAGGGGGTAATACCCTACCAGCGAAATGTATTAAGAAGTCACCACTTTTATATGTGTTTTTATTTTTTGATTGGTTACCTAGGTATTCGACTAAGTCTATGATTCCCATATTATAGAAATCGGAATGATGGTAAAACCAATAGGACTGCTTTAAAGAGGTGGTATCGATATTATATACATCCTTTTCCCCGATACTATTTAATGCGTTCTGGTCACTCCAAAACTCTTCAGACCACCCATCCTTGACGTTACTATCATAGGTACTAATGACCTCATCTAAAAATGTCTTTGAATGGTCAGAACTATCAACACACCAAAAACCGCTATTACATTGGTAAATTGGGGTTACATCATTCGTAATTACGTCATTAGAAAAGTGTATCGGACTATCACTAATCATATCCTCCAAACGTAGTTTAGGGTTAGTGATTATAATATCAGTGGAATCAAACCAAAAAACGGAGTCATACCCCTCATCCATTAATTTCCTCATATAAACTATCCCATCATATGTTGGTGTATGTATATTAGAACCGTACCCGTCTACCTCAATCTTACTAAAATGTAATTCGTATCCATGACCATCACAATACTCCTTTAAGATGTCCTCATTACACCAGTGACCCTCACCATTGTAATAATAAAATGAGACTACGGCTATCATTAGTCTTCAAATAGGAAATCACCAGCAATACAATATCTCCACCCAAACTCTTTCGGTACTAATTGTGGTTTGTGAAATACGTCACCATCAAAGAAACATAATTTACCGGCACTAATTGGCATTGAGAAAACATCCTCTTTATGTGCGAATAGTAAGTCCGAAAATGGTGACCCACATTCGGGGGTATTAATATAAAATGAGTATGAATATGTTGCGTCTGACTGTTCAATACCCTCATGGTTCCCATCTTCAGGTATATTACGAGGGTCTAAAATATTTAGTCTATGTGTATGCCAATAAGGGGTATGTTCGTCCTGAGCGGCAATAATCCACGCCGTCTTATTTAAGATATTAAGGGACTTACCCTGTAGAGCTCTAAGGGAACAAGCAAATGATTTTGCGAAGTAATAAGCATCCTTAAAGAAATATGGTAGTTCCTCGTCATCGTCGGTCTCATCATTTTTCCATAATTGAAGACTGGCGTGTATTCCGGGTCCTTGGTCGATTAAGTTACCATCCTCATCTAAATTCCGACCTAAGTATTCCTCAGACCATAAATCATTAATTAACTGCTCCTCATTATATCGTTTTATGGATTCTATTTCGGTGGTATATACGTAATAATCACCTACCTTAACTCTTTCTATTTCTGGTGTTCTCATTATTCTCACTATCTTTTAAATACTGTTTAACGACTGAACGTATGGTTTCTATGTTATCTGAAACCGAAGACTTACTTCTATTATTAAATGTTGGGTGAGTGTATATCTTATGTAGTATTTCAAATACGATTTCACGACGAGAAGTATTATCCATAAATCCCTTTCGGTATTTGGATGGATTATGACTCATCAGTATGTATTCAATCCATGATGTCTTAATGAACACCACCAATATCAGTAAACCGTATAATACTATATAGTTATCCATTTCAATTATTTACGTTTAGCTCGTGTAAATGATAATCTAATAAAACAACTTGCTGAGAATATCCCAGGAACCCACATACCTACGAAAATAGCCTCTTCAGGTTTCCCCATAAACCACATCACTAAAGATGATATTAAGGTCACCCCCGCTAAAACGAAAGTTACCTTATCACTATATTGAACTTCTCCGAAGGTCGGAGGTTTGGTGTTCTTTGGTTTGTAGTTACGGACCTTAATGTTAGGTTCTAAGGGAGTCTTTTTAATTTGTGGACTCGTAGTATTGTTGTTAGTCTTTTTCTTTCTGTAGTACCTCTTCTTACCCCCCTGACTACTCTGAGGTTTATCGCCCTGATGGGTCGTATTCTTCTGTGTATTATTCTCTGACATAATTCTATATTATATATTCCACTAATGGAAACTTATTCTATAACAAGTATAATCAATATAATTTAAAAAACAAATTAATAATCACTAAGTTTTAATGATATAATTAATTCTATTGAGTTAACGGCCTCCTCTAACGTGTCATGTACCATCACGTCTACCCATCCCCTAATAAAAATAAATTTGATATATCTATATTGAACAGTAAAAAAAGATTTCCCTATAACTCTATATTCCCTAATTTGATATCTACCCCTGAGGTACGTCTCACGACTATAACGGTTTATCACTACACTTTTATTTTTTTATAATTAATTTATCACTACGAGGCGTCGGACTTTTGTTTACTTTCTAAGTATACATATAATAATCTTTCTAAATATTAATACTATGAAAATACATCTTACTAATTATTACCAACTAAGACGTATTCTATGGGATGAAAGATTTAAAGACCCTATTAAGGAAAGTATCCATAACATAATACACAAATATAAGAATAAAGAAGATTACATACAAGAGATACTCACACTAAGAGAAGTATTAATTAAGTGTAATGATAAATTCATAGGGTATAAGGTTACAGATGAGTACGATAGGGAATTTATCCGTCTTATAGAGGATAAAGTTTCTGATGATGTTAAATACCTGTTCTTTACTCTCGTAAATGAAATACTCACAGATAATCCCATAGAGGATGTTCCTAATATAATACTATTAGAATATGGAATATTTCGTAAGGACTACATTAAGAGGAACATCATTAAAAAGGATTATGGTTTCGATATGGATGAAGAGTATTTAATTAACCACGTAGTGATGCCACACTATACTGAGAACGATATGAGTCAGTACCTCATTGAGAAACATCACGGTCATATCCGTTGTAATATGATGGAGTACTTAGAGGACGATACCTTAGGTCAGACATTAGTGGATTCTATAATGGAGTACCAGATAGAACTTATCGAATTGTGTCCCATGAACATTGATGTCGAAGACATCGAAACTTTTACACATCCTGAGAGTGAACTAAAACTACGTTTACTCCCTTCAGTATCTAAACATATAGTCCCTCTTATACATGAAATTCTAGCAATCCCCTTAGACTCTTCTTCCTAAGGTATCACCTCCTATCCATTGTAAGTAAATCTGTAAATCGTGTTTGCCACGACCGATAGGGAGTGGGTTAACGAATTACAGATGTATTTTATAATACCTTTAAGAGATATATCTAAGAAGACTTAATTAACTTTGTTCCATCTTTCATACGCCGGTTACGACTGCGTCGTTTCGTTGGAGTTTGTATGATAAGTCATTCATTAAGGACGTATTCGTGGGTTATTGACTGAGATATCACGCAGTAAGATGTTTCATTAAAAAAGTGTCGATTCCCTCAGTGAAACCGTCGATTTTATACGATGGTGAACGATAATATACGATATTGATACGATTAAATTAACTTTGTTCCATCTTTCATGCGCCGGTTACGACTGCGTCGGATTGTTGTAAATAAAAAAGACACCCGTTTGTGGAATGTCTAATTAAGTTTGTTCTGTCTTTCACCCGCCGGAAACGACTTCGTCGTCATTCGCTATGATAGGTATACGATAGTTCCTGTGGACCCTGTAGGTATCACCTCATTAAAGTTAATTCTACTATTCGTGACATCTATGGTATAGTCGACCGATAATTTTTGAATTAAACCATTAATCTCCACAAAGACCACTTTACTAAGAGACTCATCCGTAGAAAATAAAGTATTCACCCCGTTAGTTACGAAATCAGTTACCTTAAAAATACTCTTTATGTCGTTACCCCAGAATAGTATGGTACCCACCATTCCTGATGGTGGTGTTTCACTAAATGTTATTGTTTTATCCGTAACTGTAAATCCATCCCCTAATTTTTGTATTAGTCCGTTAAGTTCTACATAAAGAATTTGGTTTAGTGTTGTTGCATTTACCGTGTATTGAGATGTATTACCATCACACACAAAGTTATGTGTTATTAAGTATTGTGCGAAATCTGAAGAATCACTATCAACGGACTTCCAAATTATATTACCACTCCCATCCGTAGTTAATGTTTGACCCACATCTCCGTCCACAACTGGTAAGTTATATGAATCATTAATCCTTAGTATACCACCATCAAGTATTTGAATTACCTTGGATGTTGACGTATCTGTTGATGTATGTTCAAAGGTAACATTATTACCGATAACACTTACATCCAACAATCCTTTTATGTTTAATCCGTTAGTATGTACTTTTCGATACCTCTTTAATGAACTTCCTATGTCCTTAGTATTTGTGGTGTTTGGGAGAATATCACTCCCAATAGATTCTATAGATGTTACACCACTAAATGATGGACTAACTAAAGGCGCCTTATCACTCGTATGTTCATTAACTTTCGCAATAACATTATTAAGTTTTTGGGATACTATGGTCGCAAGTGAATTAAGTTGTGTATTTGACATTGTCTATCTTTTTCTTTTACTAAATGTAATAATTTTTTTTCATATAATAAAGTTTTCCCATTCTATTATAAATAAATAGAACATTTCTCTATTTCTGTCTAATGATTATTGTGAAATCGTCGTCCGAATAATCACTTACCACCTCAACATCATGTTTAGGGAATAAGTCAACGTACATTGATTTAACCTCTAACGGTAAGAACGAAACCTGCACATCACCACTAAAAGTCTCCTTATTTAAAAGGTTAAAACATACCCCCTTATTGGAACTATGCACGAAATGTTTAATGTGTTCAGTAATTGATTCAATGTCAAACCCCACCGAAAATACTCCACTCGCAAAGTACCAATCAAACTTTTCCATATAATATAATACGTTAGTGTCTAATATGGTTATTTTTTCATCGTACCTATCTTTCGCAGTCTTAATGAAGTCCGACATTATGTCAATACCTGTATAGTCAACGATAATATCTCGGTCTTTTAAATAACCATATAAATCCGCAGTACCACAACCGAAGTCCATAATATTGTCCCCCGATTTCACACAACTATCAACAAAGACGTCGAATCGAGAAGTTTGACTTTCTCGGTCCCTCCAACCTAATATGATAGGGTCCTCGTCCGATTTTGATAAATCTGACATAACTTCATAAAAGGCTCGAGATAGAGTTTTCTGATTAATTTTAGTATTCTGGTTCATATGAAAGCCATGTCGTTAAAATTATTTTGTTACTACTAACGGGTGTTCTACCCCTATGGATATAAGGAAAAGAAGCTGGGTGAACTATTAACGTACCTTTTTTTGGTTTTATAGTTAACATCTCACCATTATCGTCTTCCACATATAAGAAGTCTGTTTCACCACCTTCCTCTACATCATTAAGATAAAGTAGGAATGAGAATAATCTTCGACTCATCTCATGATTCCCTGTCTCAGCGTGCCACGCATTATAGTGACCTGTCGTTTGAGGATATTCCTGAACCTGTAGTAATTCATAAAATGTTTGAGCAAAGAATAGGTCGGAACCTGGTACGTGCTCATCCTGTTTAGGAAACTCACCCAAATATTGGTCAACGACGATTTCATTGAATTTTTGGATTACTCCATACCCGAAGGTTACGTCATCCTCAATTGGGGATGTTAGTATGTCAAAGTCGATTGAAGATTTTACTTCTTCGTTTATGCCGGAACTTGATTGACCAGCATATTCTAGTTTAAGTTCTTTAGCTCTCTCAAATCTCTCTAAGACTGCGTCACATTCTTCATCTGAGAATGCATTTTCAAAATAACCTATAGTATCTTTAAATTTCATATTAATAGTTTAATGTATTTTTATTTTCTGTACTTTGTCCCCACCATCCGGCAAATGCCAATCTTTTCGATGGTACGTCTTTCACCACTTCCGACACAAAATGCATATGACCCATACTAGTAGCGAGGTCAAACATAGTCAGTGTATTAAAGGTAGGTACATTTATCTTCTCAATCAAGTTCTCATTACTATTATTTTGGAAGTGTAAGTTACCCCCATAATGAGGTTTCCAATCGGAACTAAGATTATAAACAAATCCTAACACCCCATTCGGACCATCACTATGAGGACCTAAGAAATCACCATCATCATACCATGAGGCAAACAATTCATTTATTTTAGTTACCTTATAGTCAGTAACATAATCTAAGAACCCTACAACTTCATCAGAAATAACATCCGACCTAAAGACACATTCCTTACAACGACACTCCTCAATGTGGTCATCATTAGTTCTCCTAAAACTATATGAGAAAGTACCGTTAATGAATTCTATTCTAGCCTTAGCGTCGCTCTCCTGTATATACTCTTCATTTTCATCCACCCATCTAGTGATGTGCATATCATCGTCCATAGCCGGTCTAGAAGAAACAAACCACCAGTCCTTAGGCATTTCATTTAAGTGTTCCCACAACGACTTAGCGTAATCTTTATCTAACCAATTCTCAATAGTTACTATACCGTTCTTTAAAAATTCGTACTTTAACTCTCTTAGGTTTAATTCTTTATTTATCATATCCTATAGATTAAGTTCATTTTCAATTTGTGATAACTGAGTTCTATAAACCAATTGAAATTCTCTCAGTTTTAATATCTCCTCTTGTAGTACAGTAATCTCTATTGTCGGGACACCCCCAAATAAAATACACTCTTTTTCGTCTATTTGACCCTCAATCTCATTAAGATTCAGGTTAATAGATTCCATTCTTCGGTGTATTTTATTCCTACTAGCTTCGTCTTTCAACCTTAAGACCTCATTGTCATCATACCTATGTACCACATCGTGATACCCATAAGGTAACATACCTAGATTAAAGAAAAAATTCTCAGGAATTACCACCCCATATTCTTTAAGTGTCCGTTTAGTTACGAATCCAGTATTGGTAGGTTTATTACCGTTATATTCATACCCAAAAATTTTAATATCTAAATGAAATCTTTTTCTAACTATTTCTATCGACTCATCATCATAATAATCAATGAACGTTTTAGACTCAGTATAGGTACTCTTATTTGTGTGTGGTAGATAAACGTCAGACAATGATAACTTATCGACAACGGTATTAAAATCATTCTGAATGTCCTCAAAAGAACCGATATAATCCATTTGTAATTCACCTAACTCATCAATCAAAAAATAGGTTTGAGGCATTCTATTCATATGATAAGCAACCGATAATTTATCCTTTTTATTCTCGTCACCATCATCACTAACCCTATCCAACATATCTAAAGGGTGTCCTGTGAATTTCCACTTAATATATTCATTAAAAGTCATATCGATATTGTTCGACTCACAATAATATTTATACGTCGACAATTGTAATGACCATGGATTCCTAACAAAAGTGAATTTATACAAACTGTCGTACATTTCAGACGAAAGAAACGTCTTATACTGAGCTACGATAGGGTGAGGTTCATTCATATAAATGAAGTCCTGATAGTCAAATAGAGCCTCCTCTATTGATGTACCCGCAGTTTTAGGTATGTGAATAAATAGAAATGGTGGTTTATTACTTAATAACATAATTTATTTTAATTTAATCTAAATATTTTTTATTCAAGCTAATTAGTCTTTTATTTAATTGTGAGAAACATTCAACGAATCCCGACAATTCTAAGTCTAATCGATTTCTATGTGTCCCAGGTATTGAAAATACGAAACCACTTCTAAGTTGTACCGTACCGACCCACGAGTATTCCGTTAGACATTCCACCGTCATTACAATACCTACCGAATCAAAAAAATAGTATAAATATCTAATATGATATAAAGATAATATACTTCGATTCATTATCGAGGTATTTGGATAAACTGTTTCCCTAAAAAATTTAAAGGAGTGTGGGTAATTCTCCATCACGTAATCCCAATCAAAATCATTCCTCATATTTATCGTCTAAACTACTTTTTACGGTCCACCCCGGCATCACTATATTTGTACCATATTCTTTCATGGAAAAAGTAAAGAATCATTTTAGTGATTACTTCTACCCCACCAATCGACAGTCCAAGTTTCCATGAACCTGTGATTAACCATGATAAAACAATCGTATCGACCGTACCCACGATTCTCCACGTTAATGTTTTAAGTATATGTCTCTTTAAACTTACTTTCGTTTTCTTGGTCATAACTTACCGTCTTTCCTCATTTGTTCCCTGATTGAGGTTGCGGATATTTCACCGATTTCCGTTGGGGGTATGTGTTCTATAACATCATATCCAACACCTCTACCATAGTTGATAGACTCTATATCAGGAATTATTGAGGTTATAACTCTACCATCCAAAATCAGGTCTTTTAATTCTCCCTCGTGTACCATTTTCTCAATTTCCTGAGCGGTCCACGGATTCCTATCGTCTGGTTCAACATCTCTAATTGCTAACCATACGTTCTTACCTTCCTTTAATCTTTCATTGATTAACCATAAATGTCCGGGGTGTAATGGTTGCCACCTCCCAACGAACATCGAATACTTAACTTCGTTCGATGAAGATTTGAACGCTGCCTGTGCTTTATATTGTGCCATATTTCGTTTTATTATCTGTGTTTATTGTTGTTGGACAAACAATCTAAGTGCGTCCACAACTTCCACATCGTTTTCGACTAAGTTTCCTTTAACGTAGATATCTCCGTTTTGTCTAAGTTCTAATACTGGTACTTCTAATCCGTCTATATTAAAGATGATTGAGTTCTCAGGTAATTCTGTTGTTCCTAATTGTTCTGACATTTGTTATAAATTTAAATATGTAATTATTTCGACTAAAGAAGACTGTACCGGTATGTCGGTAGTATCTAACTCTAGAAAATCCTTTATTGGTTGTTCGTATTCATCACTATGAAAATGTTCCCTACCTCTAATTTCTGTAGTATGAACATAAAACTCTTTTACCTCACCGTCAAGTCTATTTTTAAAGTTTTGTCTAATCGACTCATATGGAGCGACTAATGATACCACTACATCGTGACCTTTATTATTCAGGTATTGTGATATGTTTTGCGCTCTTTCGATATTAGCCTCTCTACCATTTCTAGTGTAGTCTTTATTTTCTGTAAGGTCCCTAAGGTCATCACCATCAACGTGAAAAACTTCTTTCTTATGTGGGTACTGAATAGTAATATATTCTTTTAATGACTTAGCCAATACGGTCTTACCGTGGCCAGGTTGTCCTGTAAACCAGTAAATCATAATATTATGGGTTGTGTTTGTTTATTCATTACTTAATAATAATAAATGTTTTAGATAAAATCAATCCAAAAAAAAAAGAACCCATGTGGGTTCTTAATCTATTATTTTTGGTATGTCTTGGTCTCAACACATCACCTTTAAGATGAATGTAAATTAGAGTATCAAATACTGCGAGTATGTTTATAAATATCTAATAATCATGAAAACTTCACTTAACCTACCGAAAATGTGAGTTTAACCCAATGAAACTCACCAAAAGTATCTAACTCTGGAATTGTAGTAATCACATAAATCTGATTATTAAACCTAATCTCACCACCTAATACGAACTCATTACCGTCCGAGAACCCAATCCCATTTTTTATTCTTTTATGTTTAGGGTTCTTAGTTTCTATGAACATTATCTTACCGACCAACGAAACTTCATAAGGATATAACTCTTCCATTTATTTTTTTTTAAATGTGATTAAATTTACTATTAATCAAAGATAAAGCAAGTTTTATCATTAAACAAATATTTACATATATAGAGACAATACCAAATATGAAAATTAAATTCACAAATAAGCAGGTCGCCAACATATTAAATGAGTCGTCCGAAGATTATATTGTTAAAGCAATAAAATTATTAGGTGGGATACATTCAGATAATATCGCATCTGTCGATATGATTAGAAATATCATATCAGTAGGTTCTAAAGGTACCACATCACTAATCTTAGGTCAGGATTATGACTTAGACGGAATGGAATCATTAAAGGACCGCATTAGGTTCCATGAATATTGGAATCGATTTACTGGTACCACCGATGGTAGAGGATTCGCCTTTGAAGGGTTTATTGCTGGTTTGTTTGGGGGAGAAACAACCGCGAAACTTAATTATGAGGACTCTGAGAATAATACTAAGAACCCAACTCAGGATGTTATCGTAACCAGAGGTCGTAATAAAGGAGCTCACATCTCAATTAAATTAGTTAGGGATGAGAATGAAAGATTCTCAATTGGGTCGTATAAGAAAAAGTTCGGGGAATTTACATCTCAATTTAAAATGGTTGAGGAGAAGACCGTTAGAGATTTCTTAATGTCTGATACGCATAGTTATAATCTTAAGGAAACATTCCTTAAGACCTGTTTGAGTGGGGACATCATATTCCTTTTCGCTAGGATAGACAAAGAAAGTAGGTTAATAAGGTACACCATATGTCCCGTAAATGGGGATGATGGTATTATCAGTAGACTTCTTAGTAACATAACCAACGGTAAGCCCTTTTCAGGGAAAAGTGGTCCAAATTCGTTAGGGGTAACCGATAATGACTTAACGACATTCGAAATTAAATTTCCTTACGTAACCGAAAAAGAAGTACAGGGGTTCTTACCTATCGATGGTGGGGATAGACCTATGGATAAGATATATGACATATTTAACGATGAAGTTAAACGGTATTTAAGACCAGAAGTTCTAACTTATATTTACGCAAATAAAGATAAAATCTCTAGTGAGTTACAATCCTTAGATGAATCTAAGGTGGATTTACTTTCTAAACTTTACGATTTAGAAATTGAACCTTCAAAGTATGATGACATTCTTTCAGGGTTAAACGATGAAGATATAACCACAGATTTCTTACGTAACTTAGATAGAAAAAAATTAAAGAGAGGTAATACTGAGGAAAACATAATCAATTATATTACCAAATATAGTAAATCACTTAATCAAAGACAGGAACCTGAAGTGGAACATGACGATAACTATTTCGTCGATGATGACGAACAACAGGAAAAATCTAAGATAGGGAGGAAACAATACATAAAAGAATTAAGACCTCTACAGGTTGAGTTATTAAAACTACAGGAATATGTTAAGTCATCTGGAAAGTCAGTGGTTGTCGTTTTTGAAGGTAGGGATTCAGCAGGTAAAGGGTCAACAATAAAAAAATTCGCAGAGTACTTACAACCTAATTTCTATAAAATAGTCACCATGGGGATACCAACACCCGACGAAAGAAAGGATTGGTTTGGTAGGTATGAACGAGAAATTGAGTCAGGTAAGATAATTTTCTTCGATAGAAGTTGGTATAATAGAGGTATTGTTGAACCGGTAATGGGTTATTCGTCGATGGAGGAGTATGAGGATTTTATGGAGAATGTAGGTTCATTTGAACAATCATTATTAGATAAAGGACACTCGGTTTTTAAATTTTGGTTATCGATTACTCAGGACACCCAAAGGAAGAGATTCGACATGAGAAAAAACTCACCTTTAAAGTACTGGAAGTTCTCACCTAACGATGAAGCATCAATAGATAAATGGGATGACTATACCGAATTTAAAGAAAAGGCAATAAAACAAACCGCAGAAGTAATTCCGTGGACCGTTGTCGACACAAACGATAAAAGGGCTGGGGGTTTAAACTCAATCAGGGCGGTTTTAGATAAGGTCGAATATGAAGGTAAGGATACTAAGAATTTAGGTATGATTTACCCTGAAGTGGTAACGACGATTCACGAACAAACTGATTCGTTTATGAAAAGAAGGGTAGATAAAATAGTCTTTAGGAAAATTGTTAACCCTCGAGTGAGACTTACCATAGAGAAATACCCAAACGGTAAAATACTTTCAATTGAAAATACCTATAACATTAGATTCCCATATAAAATAGGGGAAGTAATAAATAGAGGATACGAAACATGGGCAAATGCCAATGGATATGAAATATCAATTGACGGTGGGACTAACTTTAAAGGGGGACCTGAAAAAAAGAAATTTGGAATACCTATTAGTTTATTACCACCACATTTAAAGAATTTGTAGTATTTATTAAAAACGTAGATACTAAACCTAAAACAAAATATTATGAAAAAAGAAACATTAAACGAAACCGTAAACAGACTTAGACAAATTATGTCTTATGATAGAGCAAATTCATTATTAATATCAGAATCTCAATACACAATTGAGGATGATATTGATGTTGAAGATTTAGAAGAACAAGAAGAGGCGATTAAAGACTCGGATGAAGATACTGAAGATACTGAAGATACTGAAGATACCGATATTTAAGGTATTCATTAATTATCGTATATCACATAAAAAAGGTCCCATTGGGACCTTTTTTATTGTTCTATGAATTTTCTGTGGAGAAGAAGAATGTCTGAAATAACCTACCGTTCTCCAACGTATTACCAAAGTAATCTAAGGAAGCGTGAAATATCTCCCCTCGGTATAAAACTAAACGATTATATACGTTACCTATTGTATCTACTCTATCCCACTTAGTATAATCATTAAAATCATCGTGTAGTGGTTTCATTAGTTCATCATCGTAAAGAACCTTAATACCATCAGAGTTTACAGGCGTCTTAAAAAGACCCGTTTCCTTATGTCTAAATAATCCAGTACCCCCTGTGTGTGGAGCATTAGGGGTTAAATAACATACCCCAGCCCATCCGGTTGTTTGGTCCGCATGAATCCATGTTCTGTCAGCCGCAATGGTGGATTGGAATGCTCCCGTGTATACGTCATCACCGTCATCACCCCAATAGGTAACTTTACCATCGTGTGGTTCTATAATAGAACTTATATGAGTCTTTAATTCATCATCTAAAAACGATTTAGTTCTATTTCCTGGGTAATTACCACTAACTCCGAAATCTTGGGACAAGGCGAATTCCCTCACCTCATCTGGGTTTTGGTAAAAATTATCTATGATTATAACGTTAACTTCCATTTATTATTAAAACTTTATATTTATATTGTAAGGTAAAGGTAAATAATTAATGAGCGATAATAAAGAGGTACGTACTAAATTTTTAGACTTATTAATGTATAAGTTCCATACGGACGGCAATATCGTAACCGACAAACAAAGAGTTTCGGTTATAACCAGTTTTCGATTACAAATGCAGTGGAATAAAACTCGAAGTAACCTTCCTAAGAAATTAAAAAAACTATTATGAGTAAGCAAATATCAGAGACAATCAAATCATTACTTAGTACTACGAAAGACGACACGGTAAGGTCAGTACTTTTCAATCTTAGATTCATACCGACATTCTCATTGATTATCGACTCGACTTACGCCCCGATACATGATTTTATGGTGGGGGAAAATCCAACACTAAGTGAGGATGCGATAACAGGTATTATAATTGCGGGGGTCTGTCAATTTATATTTAAATCATATGACAGACATAAAGAGACACAACAACTTAGAGACTACTTAGAAGAAAATGGTTTAACCCAAAAAGTACCTAAGGTTAAGAGTTATGTGGTTAAACTAATTAAAATTAGTGGTGACGTACTGAAAGATATGGGTTATAGTGCTGGTAGTGTTTCGGGTATTTTAGGGTTCGCAACAATCTTACAACCATTCATGGTAGGGCTTAACGAACTGTTAGGTCGAAGTAGTGATTTTAGCATTGACAATATCTTTAATTATATCGTATTAGGTACCACATTTAAGGGGGCACTTTTCTTGGAACAATTTTTAAAGAATTTTACATCTAAATATGAAAAGGATGTTGACCCATCTAGCTTTGAGGAAACGGATGATAGTGATTTAATCGACGGATGGCCAGATAGTTTTGAGTATGGGGAGAGAGTTTATGAATTCGTGAGAATCACAAAGGATAAGAAATTCGTTTACGCTAATACGTCATGGAAAGACGATAAGATGGTCTTTAAAACTAAGGAGGAGTTCACTAATATTATGTCAGATTATACATCACCGGTAGGTGGAACGAAATCCACTAATTTAGGTGAGAATTTTTTAAGTGGTAAGGGTATTTTTGAACTTATGACTAAATCACTAATCTAAGACGAATATATCTGGGATGTCATTATACGTAATGTAATGTTCGATATACTCCCTGACGAAAACATCATCAAGATAGTCGTCCATCCACCTATCAAAATCAATTTCAAAATCTATAGTCGTATGGGACTCGGACGCGTAGTCCCACTGGTCCTCAAATTTTTCTAATAGACCTGTTTCTCTAACAAATTCCTCGACTTCGTCTAAAGGTATGTTAAACATACGACCACTATCTTCCGTATACCTTTCGTTATGGTAGTCAATATCTAACATAAAATCGACGTGTAGGTAACCGTCTATCTCACACCACTCATTTAAAACTCTGACTTTTGGAACTTTCATACTATTTAATTTACGACTAAACTATTCAATAGTCAAAACAATATTATGGTAATTATAGATTTATACAAATATGAGTATGATACCCTATCTGAAACGTTAATAACTCAATTTTCGATAGAAGGTGACTCCCCGATAACATATAGAGCATTAAGGATGACATACGACGACATTATCTCGTCATTGTCTATACCTTCAATAATAGAAGAAGAGGATTTAGAAAATCTTTTAGAGGATGAAGACTTTGTTATTGACACAGTTAGTAATTTTTTAGATTTAAATGAAGATAAACTACCCGAAGAAGAGGTTTTATAGTATTTATTATTATGAAGTTTATTAATCTACTTAAAGAGGAAATCAAATTCCAAGCACAATTTCAATCTAGCGATAAGAAAATGATTGAGGACTTTGTGACGTTCGTTTCTAAAGAGTTGGGAATCAAAGATGAGATTATCATCACCCTTCAGAACGATAAGAATGGTATAAAAACCACCGCAGTATATAATTACGGTAATGGAGAACCATCATCTATCAAAGTTTATTGTCGAGACAGACAATTAGTTGACGTATTACGTTCGGTAGCTCATGAAATGACCCATCATATGCAATTTGAAGGTGGTAAGTTAGACGAAAAACCTTCTGATGTCGGTGGCTCAATCGAGGACGAAGCAAATGCAAGAGCGGGTGAAATAATTAAAAAATTCGCCAACTTAGGAAATGACATATACCCTGAGGGTATTACCGATTCCGACATTAACGAGTAACCTAATTAAGGCCCTACCCTTTCCAAGTAAATTGTGTGAGTTAAAGAAGCCCCTTCGGGTCCAACATTAACCCACTGAGCAGTACTTTTTAGTCTCAGATAATCAACCCCATCCGCAACTATAGTGTAAATTCTTTTGGTTCCGTACGCCATTATTTCAATGGTACGATACTCCCCAGTGTAGAAATCTCTACTAACATTGTAGTGGTGAGACTCTACCCATTCATCACCTCCACCTATTAAGTAATATCCAGCATAAACCTGAGCCCCGTCAAAGGAGTAAAGGGTAGTACCTATGTTCATAGTATCTAAATACCCCTGTGGGTTATTCAAACTAAATACTTCTCCGTGATTAACATAAGAGGTATCTAAAATTTCACTAGTTAGTATATTACTACCAACGACAGAGACTTGAGAAACTACATAGGTACCGTCTAAGGTCGGGTACGTTGGAGATTCATATACCTCACAACTAAATAATGTTAGTATTAATAATAGACTACAAATTATAGTCTTCCAAATTGATGTCTTTAAATCCTTCATTTCTTTTTAAGTTTATGCCTATTGAACGTTTACCGGGTTTGTTTGGGTCCATATCATTAATTACGTAACGGGCACCTCGGCCTATACCCATTAGTAATGTATTGTAAGGAATGTTGTATTCATTCAACTCCTCCATTGTCCTGTATCTTAAATATTCAGGTCTTGCGGTGGTAAGGATTATATGTTCTCCATTATCATACCACTCCATTATCTTATCAATCACATCAGTGATTGGTTCAGGTAATGACGTCGTGTAAGACTCAAACCTACGATAAGTAAATATCGTACCATCTATATCACAAAATATTGTTTTATTCTTAACCATTTATTTCTCTCTTTATTTCGTCATCTAATTCTTGTTGTAATGACTGAATCGAAACTTTACCTCCCTTATTCTTTAATTTTAATTCCAATATTCGTTTCGTCAATTCATTGATATTACTCGTATGACTTACAACCACTTGATTATCTAATTGACTGGTTGGGATGACTTCTTTGACGTCATCACTTAATTTATTCAATAAAACGTTTTTATTCTTACTCATATGGGTATTTATCTATGGATTTAACTTATGTACAAATATACTAAACTTTCTTTATTAATTCTAATTTTTTTACTCTTTTCTTGTACTCCAAGACATAGAGGTACGAATGTAGATTCTGAATTATATTCGATATATGTTGAGTTCTTGGAGGACGCTAAGTCCTATGGCGTTAACATTGACGATTACCCTAATTTGAGTAATCTTAAATTTAACTCTTTATCGGAAGAGACTGTCGGTGTATGTATCACAGACGGTAACCTACTCTACAAATATAGAACTGTTTTCGTTAATACCAGCATCAAAGACCCCTTTTTATTAAAGTTTATAACATATCACGAAATTGGTCATTGTATATTTGGTTTATCTCACGACGACGGGGAAGAGATTAGTATTATGACCCCTGAAATTAATTTACTATATCGAGATAGGTATAAAGAGCAATGGGACTCATTACTTCACATATACTTTACTAAGGTAAAGGATGGTAAACATACCCCCGTTGGTGACAATCTTAAATGCACTATTAAATAGAAAAGTCTTATTATTGACTATTATATCACAATAACTTAGTTTTTTACATAAACTAAATATTTATATAGATGAAGCTAATCTTAAGTAAAGAACAATATGAACGACTGATACCCTCTAAGGATTCGGAAATCATAGAACAAGACGACGCCACGGGTGGTGAGGGTACAACCACATACCCCGCATGGGAAACTGGTATACAACGAGGACCATCGAATGGAATCGGAGTAACAAAATGGTCTGAGGTGGTTCAAATAACAAGAGGAAAGGCAAATCCGATACCTTAAATATGGAAAATTTAGACGAAAAAAGAATTAATGGTATTACAGTAGATGAAGCTCTTACCGTAATACACGAAAAATACTCATACATTAGATTGACTAATTTCGATTACTCAATAAATGAGGGGGCACTTCTCACTGAGGAACAATTAAACGAACAACAACAATTAAACGAACAGGAATGGTTAGATAGCGTACAAACAGTATTAGACTACGCTGGTATCGTACCCGTAGTTGGTGACGCAATTGACCTTATTAACGGTATAATTTACTTCACCCGAGCAGGTGTTGAGGGTAAGTTCATGCCAAACGGATTAAATGGGTTGTTATCGATGATTGCGGTAATACCTGTAGTTGGGTCGGCTATTTCAATACCGGTGAAAGCCTTATTTAAAATAGTACCGATAACGGCAGCGGCAACAACAATAAAGAAAATTTTAAATGGTGGTGACGCGGCTGGAATGATAACCAAAATGGCCGGTAAAAATAGTAAAGTAGCTAATATATTAAACCCCCTGAGGATTTTAATAACCAAAAACTTAGATGTCATATTAAAAGGAACTAAAGGACTTAAATGGGCGATTAAGAAAATCGCAATCATACCTTTCACTAAGATAGATGATGTACTGTCAGTTGCTGGTGTTAAGTTAATCACAAGCTTAGAAAAATTCTTAGTCGGGTTAGGTAAGTCATCGGGTAAAACGGCTAGTAAGGGAGTAGTTAAAAAATTACTATCAGTCCCTACCAATATGTTAACTAAACGAGGTAGAATAGCACTAAGTAAATCGATAATTAAACCAGGTAAGAAAAGAATGTTCTACGCATCCCAAGATATGTTTGGTGATTTCTTAATGAAAGAAGGTAAATCTATAATGACCACAACCTCAAGTAATAAATTACTGAAAAATGCACTTACCAATATAGGAGCACCTGCAATGAAAGCTGGTGAGAAATTACCATCATTCCTTAAAAGAACAGGATTAGAAAAAAAAGTGATTAGAGAATTTACTAACTTAACCATAGTTAATAATCCCAAGATTTTTAATGATTTCATTAAAAGTGCCGGAGCTACTACTCGATTTAAAACATTTATAAGAACCGTAGACCCTAGTATCGTTAGAGACGCTAATACCTTTTGGAGTGGTCTTAGGAAGGTAGGTGTTAAGTCAATGTTACTTATGGGTAAAACCAAACCAAGTGGTGAGGACTACCAAAACGATAGAGAACTTAATAATACTGAAAAGGGGAATAAGGATACTATATTAAAGGATAAGATTAAAACTGGTAAGTCTTACGGTAAAAAAAGAAACGTATAATGAAAGAATTAAATAGAGTAAAAGACCTTATTAATAAAATCGATAATAATGATTTTAAGTTAATTTCAGAACAAGCCGGATTAATGGACGTGGTAGGTAAAGCGGGTGACTTAGTTGGTGACCTTTGGGGAGGAGCTAAAGATATGTTATCTAACGGAGCGGGTTTCATAACCGATAAAGTTAGTGGCGTTAAAATTTTAAAAATTTCACCTTTTAAAGGTAACTTAGGTACGGTAATCAATTCATCGTCTAAATTATTTAACGAATCACTTAAAAAAACAAACCCAACCACCGAAGATATGTATAACGCATTGGTTATTTTAGATAACCTATACGAAGGTACTGTAAGTGGAGGAATCAAAGATAAAGACGGTAATGATTTTAAATTATGGGAAGTATTTGAGTCATTTACGGTTGGGGTTTATAATTCTATGAGGGGACAATCGTTCGACTATAATGATATGTGGACAACATGGATTAATGAGGATGATATTGACGAGTGTGCTGAAGAGGTTTCAAGTAAAGTATCAACGTCAGTAAAATACGAAGTACTGTCAACTAATAAGGGTGAAGAGATAAAAGATTTTTTAGTTAGTTTTTTCCTATCAGGTAAATCTATGAGTGCACTTTGGAATGACGACCGATTAGACGGGGATTGGAATTTCACCCCGATTAAGTTTTTGTTAACTGGACTTGATATGTCTAAATATGAAGATGAGGGTCAGGTAATGTCCCAATTCGAAATAGACGTTAAGTCAGTCTTACCGTGTTACTTATCGGCTAAATTTAAATTTATCGGTGATAATGATGACGGTAGTGGTAAAAAACAGAAAATCGCAGTAAGAAAAGAGGACGGATTAACGACGGTAATGTATTTCAAGAATGGTACGTTAACCGCTAGTATGTTCCACACTAAAAGGGGAAATAAAACTCCTGTCGCAGTCACTAGTAAGATATCATGTAATGGGTCTGGGGGTGGGACTTCTAATTTCAACCTTAACGAATCTATATTACTTGAACAACAACCAGGGGAACCAACAACGTTTAAATACGGAGAAGTATCCTTCACTATCGAATATGACCAATGGGAGGTAATAAGAGACGTTATGGGTATGGGCGGAAAAGAAAACGACCCAACCGATAATACAACAACAAATACTACAACAATTAAATCTGACAATACTAAAGTAGATGATACTAAAGTAGATGATACTAAAGTAGATGATAGTGGTGAGAAGACCATCACACCAACAACTAATATCGGTAAATTAAAAGTATTAATGATTTCTAAAGGATTATCCGAAGATGACGTTAATGACGACAACATTAGAGGTAACTGGAATTCTGTGGGTGTTAGTGCTAAGATGGGTCAAAACATTTCAACTAAAGAATACTTATCAAACGAGGAAGACATATATGCCGAACAAGCAATCGAAGCGATTAATAGAGGTATCCTTAAGTTTTCAAATAGTGGGGAATCTAATTTCGAACAACAAGAGAAAAAAGAAGAGAAAATAATAAATGTCGTTACTAAAATTGCGGAACCAACACCTATCGAGGTTAAAGCCATCGAAGAGGTTGGTGAAGACGCAGTTGCCAAATCAAATAATCAAATCACGTTCGATAAAAATAGGATAAAAACGGTTAGAGTAACATCTAACGAGTCTAAGGTTGTTTATATCGCAACAGAAGAAATTACAGACATCATTAACGACATCGAAAATCAATTAGAGAGTGTCTTTGGTGGTGATTGGATGTTAGATAGGTCAGGTAACAAATTTATGTCTAAAAATAAAATATACGTATTTAAAAAGAAATAGGATGAAATTAAGAGAATCAATACACAACGAGTTAGTTACAGTATACAATACTAAGAATAGTACCATACAGGAGAGATATGAGTTGGAATTTGCTGGTGTAACTAACATCACAGAAGACATGGATAAAATAGGATACTTTATGTTAAGAGAGACCATCAATAATGAGGGTCAACTTAATGAGGGTATTTTTGATTTCTTTGGTAACCTATTCGGAGGTTTAGGTGGGAACATCGGGGAACAATTAAAGGAATGGGCTATTGGTAAAGTTTTAGATTGGATGGTTAAACCTGTAGTTGTCAACTTAATGGGTGCCAATCAAGAATTTTATAACCATATTAAGAAATTTATTCAGGTAACGTTTGCCGACATACCTTTAGGTGAGGTTATGTCGACTATTACAGACTGTACTAAGATGACTAAAATAATGATATTAGGATTCTCAGAATTTATGTTAGCAACTGTAATCGAAAAATTAAGTTTGACAGGTGTCATTGCGGATACATTAAGACAGGAATTAGATAAAACATTTATCGAAGGTTCTGACTTCATCACTGGGGTTACCGAGAAGGTTGCTGCGTATGTATGTCCAATTGCTGACCAACTTAGGGATAACGTCTCAAAGATGAATCCTGAAGTTTCGTAACAAGAATTAAACATAAAAAAAGGGGACTATTTGTCCCCTTTTTTATTTACCCAAAATTCAGATACCTTACCTATATTAAAATCCTTAGTTTGTTGGTCGAAACCACACATATGACATAATGACGATTGTGTATCTATCTCGTCGACCACCCATTGATGTCCACAATTTCCACAAACAAAATCCTCATTTAAGTTTTCGATGTCCTCAGACATTACTCGACCCCTTGAGGTCCCAAAGTGTTTCATCCATAATACCACAATCTCTTGAGATAGGTTACGAATCACTCGATTAATGTTATCGTAATCTGAGTCACGCTCAATCGCAATATTTATTAAATAATTTTTTATCCTATCAGCGTCTTCGATGACCCTTAAATATGCGTCGGTATTTTCTGTGTCTTCATCGTCTTCGTCCGGTTCAACAATATACGGTACGTTTATTTCTGACCACTTCTTAATCCACGAAGACCCAGACCATAACATACTGCTTGATTGATACATATTAACAATACCCGAAAGTCTTATATCATCTAAGAATTCAAATATCTCCTTAGAATGACTTCTTATATTATATAGATTCTCCATGTCAGTCTGAAACTTATCATAAACCGACATAAGGTCATTTAATCTTTCGCCCTCAGACATTACAAACACATTTGTAATAACTCTAAGTTGTTGTTCCGATATTTTAATAGACTTTCCCATGTTTATAAATATTACTTACATAAGTTATCGGCCGCCGAGATAGCCCAAAGTTCGTTTGGTTTAAATCTGGGGGTGAACCCCATTGACTCAACATAACCGACCGCAGCTTTTAAAACTTGACTGGACCTATATTTGGGGTTAGGGTTTAAGTCCAAATCAACATACTTAATTGGGAGTCCAAAATTATGATTGAGTTCCGTGGCGAGTCTAATACTCCTATCCACTTCCCCCCATAACTTACTGAAGTTGTTAAAAATTTTAGGTACCGACTCTTTCGAATATAAAACGTGACCTCCAAGATTATTTTTATGTAAAACTACCACCGTAGCATATGTAGTATTAAGTCTATTATTTTGAGAATCACAACCCACATAAATATCCGTTCCAGGGTTATCTACTAAGTAATTAATTACATATTCCCCAACGTTAATAGGTTGGTCATCGGATAGTCTTCTAAAATCCATTCGTTCAATTTTCTCCATAAATAACCGAAGTTTCGTACTTTTAATGTTATAATAATGTATTTATATTGTGAATCAACACTGATTCATACGGATGTTAGTCCATAACATTTTTTAGAAGGGGGGTTAAAGAATATCTACCAAAAGAGGACGTGAGTCCTCTTTTGTGTGTCCATTACTTTCGTAATCTTTTCGAGGTATCTAAATAAGTGAGGTCTAACTTAATGTCTTTATCCTTTAATGATTTATCCCCATAAAAAACATCCTCATAGTGGTCAACACTAATGTTGAAGTGTTTTGCTAATTCATATAACTCTTCCTTTCTTTTTGTTATCTTAGTGTGTAGTGTCGTTGTAGTCACATCTTCGATTCCGTCGTAAACCCACTCGTCTAAATGAGTATTTAGTGACGGGTCGTAATTATTATCCCGTGAGCGATTTATTAGGTTGATTAATGACTCCGTCATTGATAGGGTACTCCTACGAGTAAGGAAAATGACCTTATCGAACTGTGGTATAAGTTCTAAATATTTCTCATACGTACTCTGATTGATTAGACTTTTAACCACCATATCGTCATCCATGTTAAGTTCAATTCCATTTATAAATGGTTCAAAAACTGATTTAATGGTATGTGCCGATGAAATACTATTCATCAGATTAGTGGACCCACAACGAGAGTTACTTATTATTAGAATCTTCATATCTTTTTAAAATTGAGTTCATCTTATCATACGCCCATTCATCTCGAAATCGACTATTTTCTATAACTTCATTAAAGAATTTAATCTTTACCCCCATGGACCTACATGGTATATCCATACCGTCTACGGTGGTCATCGAAATATCTAACACCCCTTTGGGTGTTTTATGTATTAAGAAATCTATTTTAATCCCATCTATTTCGGAAACTATCTTATATAAGTTATCCGACATTAAGTTATTATAGTATGAATTACCTTCAGATGTGATGGTAAAATTTTCTCTAACCACACGCTCCATTTCGGGGTTTAATATAATAACATCCAAATCTCCGACTGGTGTGGTTACCTCCCCAAGTAACCCATAATCCTCTAAACTCCCACCAAAGTGATAATCACCAACGCTTAATACGTTAGATATTTTATGAATGGCATTAATATGGTTCTCAGTTAGTATTACCATATTAATCCAAATATGTTTTATAGTTATTATGTTTTAGTTGGTTCTCCACAAATTTCACAAACATAGACCCATGTTTCCTACCCCCATACATATGTAAATAACCATTACACTCTGAAAGTGGTTGTGATATAAAATTATGTGATTTGGAAATACAGGATAAACTATGCTCCCCTAATGTCATACTAGGTATCTGACTACCGTCTCTTATCTCCTGAGGGATATCATTATAAAACCATTGCTTCATTTTATAATATCTATCAAGATAGAGGTTTTTAATTTCTTCGGTTCGGAACCCCATTATCCCAATATTAAACGCCCCCAAATACTCTTTAGTCCATTCAGGGAAAACATCGCCAATTCTGTAATCATCGAAATTTTTTAAATTATCCTTATAATATTGTTCGTAAAGACCTACCTCGGTATGGTCATAATATATATCCGCATATGGTAGATTAAAGGGTTCGGAAATGAATAAGTCACCATCAACGTGAAGGAAATCCCCAGTCTCATTCGAAATTGCCTCAAACTTCGGTTCACTCCAAATATAGTTATCCTTATCCTTTTTTAGGTATTTAACCTCATCCGCAAATTCACCCAGTCTTTCACTTCCATATTCATCGGTATAAAGGGTTACGTGGTAGTATTGTCGAGACAATTTCATCGACAACTCATAAAATTTAAAGTTATTCTCTAAATTATTACCCTTATAGTAATCACTATCCGATTTAACGTCCGTATTTAAACTATAAATTATCCTCATTATTCGTCTTTTTTTAAAAATACTCATTTTACTAATAAAGTATATGTTCCACAACGAAAAAAGGGCGATACCACGACAAATGGTATCACCCCATGCTTACCTTCATTTTTGGTCGTAACCATGGGAAGTAACGCCCATATTACCCTACTTAAACTTAACTATCTCTTGATAAGAACTGGTCACCCCTATTCGATAACCGATTAAGTCAAAGGTGTAGGTTGAATCTTTTTTGATTTTACCGTACCAATCAGAACTTCTAAAGTTACCATAGAATAAATTATCCTCTAATTTATACGTTCCTTTATTAGTATAGATTAAATAATAAGAATCTGACAACCCTTCTGACATTTCAACAATACGTTCTTTATCCGTTACATTTGCGGTGACTGTTTGTTGGTTTGAGAGCAATGCGACATTATAACCTATTGATAATACTAACCCTACTATTACTAATCCGAATATTGTTTTTTTCATGGTTGTTTTATCTAATATAGTGTTCGAATACCTCTTCTAATTGACTTTCGTCTTTAATAACTGATGTCCACCAACCACCACCTGACTGTACTGTTAATTCACCAGTCTCTTTATTCTTGTACCATTCTGTCTCAATAACATCCACATAAAAAGTTTTAGGTTTGAATGGTAATTTAATGGATTGTCTACTAACTAGTTTACTTCCATCCTTTAAATCAACTGAATTACTCGTGAAAGTACTATCGTTTTGTCCTTTGAAAACAATCGCATTTAAGTAGTATGGTATCCCATCTTTACCTTCTTTGAATACTGATGATAATCGTTTGTTTTGGTATGTTTCTCTACCATCACAAAATTCTCTAACGTCGTTCCATTCAGAATCGATACCCGTTATATCACAAAGAGGTCTTTGCAAACATAATTCCTTAACTGCGTTTGAGATTGCTCCGGCAATATAAGGTGCCGAACCACCACTTTGACCACTTTCACCAAACTTTTCTACTAATGCTAGTATCTCCTTTTCAAAAGGGACTATCAACGCATCTTCCACTGTGTTTCTTAGGACTTCAAATTCTAACACCGCTTTTTCTATTGTGTTCGCCATAATCTAATCTTTTAAAATAAATTAATTTAAAATACCTTTCCCTAAAATTAGTGGTCCACCGGTCTTATGTAGGTAAATTCTAAAACAAGTTTCGACCTCTTCAATAATTAAGTCCTTATCCTTATACTCCTTATAATTTTTGTTGACGTACTCAGTTACCTTTTCAATTGTATCTTTTCCAATGTTTACTACTTCTCCCATTTTTAAATTTTTATTTATTATTATTATATATTCTACAAATGTAGTGAATTATTAGTTATGTTCCTCTAAATGTTTTCGTAATTTTACTAAATCCTCTGGTTTAAACATAGTACTATCCCATGCACCATATCTACTTCTATAACCAAACGTATATTTTAATCCGCACCATAACCTCTTAAAGAAGTTTCTATATGTCGTTAAATGGATTTCATTATATAATAAATCGTCTTCTTCATCATACCAAAAGGTAACCTGATGTTCGAGTGAGTTACATTCACATATCATTATCTGTCTTTCCATTGTTTTAGTTTTTATGTGTTATTCCATTATGATGGATATGTCCTTGTTCTACACAATCACATCCTTCATAACAATCCCATCCTAGTTGGTCTTTCATAATTTATAGTCTTTTGTATTCTTCGTATGTTCCACCCTTTGAACCACCGTGACCATCAGAACGTGTTTGCCAAGATATGAACTTATGATGTTCATTATTTTTATCTTCATATGTTTGAAGTTCGTTTTCATCTATTGGAAAGAAGTTATGATTCTCTGTCAAGTTTTCAAATGTATGTGTCTGTTGTGCATTCGGTCTTGTACCATCAGAATATGTTACTTCTCGTGATGACCATGTTCGATAACATTTATTGCTTTCATCCAATTCCCATATATGGTAATCATGTGGTCTTACTAAATATTTTAATAGTTGTTCCATAATTTATAATCTTTTATATTCTGGTTTAATAATTCTCCAAATAACATCATCGTATTCTTTACCATAATTCTATTGTTTTATTTTTCTTAATACAAAGATACTACTTATTTTGATAATACAAAAATAAATATGGTTTTATAGTGCAAAAATAAACCACCCCGATTAAGAGGTGGTTTACGTAATGGTGGAGGTGCCGGGTTTTGCATATACTCAATGTATTTCTACACTGTACGGACCATAACATCATCTGTTTCTTCATCGTTATTAAAGAAGTCTAGACAATTTGTTGTAAAGTTGTCTTTTAATTCACATCCTTCAATATATGAAACTTCAGTACCATCTGTGAAATCAAAGTTTATTTTTATCATAATTTATAATCTTTTATATACTGGTTTAACAAATTTCCAAATAATATCTGAATAATCTTTACCATCCATCATTCTAAATAACACGGGTGAGTACTTATTCCACTTAACTTCTTCTGCGAACTCTTTTCTATTAAGTCCTTTGTGAAGATTAAATGTTGAAGTTGTTTTTTCTTCTATCAATGTATATTCTGATTTTAGTTCATTGACATACACGTCAATTCCCTTAAAGAACTCATCTGGCACATCTTTTAACATTTCGTAAATATCATCACCTTTACTTAAACATTCCCATACCGATTTTGTAGAGATTTCAGTCATGATTTTATGCAATCTAAGATATTCATCACCTTTGATTTTCATTCTATCACCATTAGAAAACTTCACTACAAATCCTTCAAAGTTATTACCAATCAATGATTTTAATTTGGTATAATCTGTGATTTTGTATTCTCTGACAACATCATATCCGTTCTTTCTAAAAGTATCTAAGGAATACTCTTCACCTGATTTGGTTCCAATTCTACCTAATAAAACCAATCTATCTAATCCACCGTAGCAAACTACGATTCTATTATTTGGATAAATAATTTCATAAATGTATGTCATATCTTTAATGAAATGAGATTCTGTAAACTGTTCTTTAAACATTTCACTTCCCTTAATCGCTTGTTCAGATGTAAACGAACCTCGTGATGCAAATACCCATTGATTTTGGTAATAGAATGCAATTCCTAAACTACCATCCATCTTTTCATAAACATCAAATTCTTTAGTAGAAGTATGATTTCCTTCTTCTATGTTAAAAAACTTCTTAAATGGTCTTGCGACAATATTACCTTCTTCATCAGTAACCAATCCTCTACAATGTAAAGTGATTTCATCCCACTTACACTCGAATTGAGTTGCTTGGGAATAATTCCAAATGGTTAAAGGCAAAGTTGGGTGAGTTTGCTTAATCAACCAACCATCCTCGTAATATTTATGTAGTGTTTCTAAGTTCATCACCTATATTTTATCTCAATTTTACCGAAAATCGGTCTTCCATGTTTTGAATAGTTTCCTCTGGAACATCATGGATACCTTTACCACCATGTCTGTTTTCTACGATTAAAGAATAAACAGTATATCCATGTTCTTCTGCCATCTTATTATAGTTATCCATTTCCCATTCCTTTGTGAATGTATTTGAAACTACGATTTTAGGAGTTCCATTTGCCATTTTCCCATATACTGAAGCAGAACACCATGAATGTGCGTTACTTAATTTGGACACATCAAATGAATATTTACCATCTCTGATAAAATACATATCTGCCTCAAAATGACTTCCACCTATTGATTTTGCCAATGTGGATTTACCACTTCCAGGTAAACCACGAAGTAAGTATAATTCTTTCATAATTTTATTATTTAATAGTTATAATCTAAACTCCATTTTAACCACAAAATAGAATTGCATCTTAATTTCTTACTTATTTCTATTGTCGGTATTAAGAATAATGATTCTCCTGAATTCCAATTGAAATCAATCTCTATTCTCTCCATGTTCTTTTTTATTAGTATCATATCTTATTGTTTATTAAAAGTTACTCATTACCCCAAACGATTACCATACCCATTCCACATATGATACCCACTATAAACATTATCGTTAATATTACTACTTGCTCCATATTGTCATTTATTAGAAATTTCCGTAATTTACCTGAAAACATACTAATTTATTTTCTCTCCACATTTTTACAACTTTATCTCGGTCATCAAATACACAGAACACATCTTGTTTAGTAAGACCATCTACATTTAATTCGTTTAACCAAGTTTGTTTCAAATCGTTATCTGGGGTATGAGTTCCTTGTGGTCTCATTTTCAATTCATCAAATTCTACACCATTATCAGATAACCATTGAACTGTCTCTGTTTTACTGATTGAGTCTCTACCTGAGAAAATAACCATTGTAAAACCAGCTTTCTTTAATAACTGAAATTGTGTAATTACAGGAACGTTTGGGGTATCTAATTGGATATTCTCCGGTGCGAAAAACACCTTCCAATCAATCTTACCGTTTGGTTTGGCAGATAATTCTCTTCTTTTATCGATGATAGCTAATGTTCCATCCAAATCGAATATTACTATTTTATTTTGTTTTTCCATGTCTTATTGTTTTTTGAATGTTGGAACTAACCACATACCATTCTTAAAGATTAAATCTAAAAATCCTGGGATAACGTTATCTACATCCATTAATAATCTAAAACTTCTAACAGTATCAAATTGGAACATCTTTGCGATTTCTTCTCTGATTCTTTCACCACTCACAGTTAACTCTAATTTCTGTAAGATATTTGGTTGTTGCATTGCATCCCATAAATCTATAGACATTGTGAAATCCTTTGTGATTGTAAATCTCAATGCTCTTAAGATTCTAAGTGGGTCATCCATCATAGTTTGAGTGGCATCCATAGGTGTTCGTAATATCCCTTTCTTTAAATCAGCAATTCCATCAAAGATATCAATGATATTTCCTTCAATATCTTCTGCGAGTGCATTAACTGTGAAATCTCTTCTTAGTAAATCATCTTCTAATGTTCCTAATTCTAAGATAGGTTTTCTAGTTCCTTCAATGTAACCGATTTCCTTTCTTGCCATTACAAAATCTGCAACTAAACCTTCGTTAGTATCTCCTTTTGGAAACTTCGCTCTAATTGTAAAACAGTCAGGAGTTTCTAAAAATATTTCGTATTTTCTTTCAGTCATCCAGTTAACCATTTCCGCCCAACCTTCTTCGATTGTCTTAGAGTTCTCACATACGAATGTGAAATCAATATCTTTGGAATCTACTCCAAGAAACTTATCTCTTATACAACCACCTACTTTGAATATCTTTGCCATAATTCTATTGTTTTATTTTTCTTAATACAAAGATACGACTTATTTTGACAATACAAAAATAAATATGGTTTTATCTCACACGAGATGTCGGACGCTAATGTGGTTATTAAGAAGACTCTACCTCTCCACTAGTCTCTGAACCTTCTTAAGATGTATCTTAAGCTTGGCTGCTGATTGGCTTATCGTTTCCGACTTAGCGTTCCAGCAATTCATCCAATTTTTAATTTAACATCACTGTTAAATGGGTCCCCTATTAAACCCGGGTCTTGCTCAGTCCACTCACAAAGGACTACACGTTTAGTACAGTATTTTCTAATACTCCGAAATTCGTTGACCTGTTCTTCACCATCGTAAGTCAACAACCAATGGACGACCCAATTTAGGGTTTAGTCGTTTTTCCACCACAACAACGGACTTCTGTTGCAAGGTATATGTCCTGACCGACCCCATGTAACTCACTCTTAGAGTGAGTTACGGTTAACTTCATAAATAATTATGCGTTAACGATAGCAGTTTCAGAAACTAATCCGAACATTGCCATCTCGTTATAAACGTTTCCGTCTAAAAAATGTCCATCATAGATTAAAGTCATAGATGAAGTTTGACTACGTGCCCCGTGTAAGTAATCCTGCCAATCAATGCCAGTCACCCCCATTATTTCAAAGAACCTTTCAATGTAAATACAAATATAAGTAATAAATGGATTCCTTAACTGTTTATTTACTTATTTTTTAACTCCGTCATCTCACGGGTTAAAATATCATTAACCTTATCCACCCTACTGTCAATGTGACGGTAAAGCTTAGACTCAATTTTACTCATTTCCGAGTATGAGTTTACCAAATCCTTTTGGAGTTGGTCGTTGTCTTTCATTAAGGCATTTATTAACCTATAATTCCCAAACGTACCCACAACCACTATTAACATAATGACCGCACATACACCTAAAACAAATGATGTTAGTTCCATAATTTCTTTTTTATTTATACACGAAAGAACCCACCTAATTACTACGCTTGTATTTCTTGTATATTACACCACTCTTCAATGTCCTCACTTATCAAACTCTCACCGGGGAATAGTGTTCCCCACATGGTCCCATCAGTATTAATTAAATACTTATGGAAATTCCATTTAAGTTCAAATGGGTTCCCATCTATTTGGTTATCCACAATATAATGTGTCTGTCCGTTTTGTAACCATTGGTATAGTTCATTTTCTTTACTTATCACAGAAGACTTAGACATTATTTTTACTGTCGGATATAGGTCTACTAAACCATATCCGTCACAAAACACTTCATTCTCTTCGTCCGTGTTTGGTTCCTGATTAAAATCATCGGAAGGGTATAAATAAATCGATACCTTATCTTTCATTAGTTCCGCAAATTTCGCAATATCTTTCATATCACTATCCGTATACCCACACTTAGATGCCGTATTGATAACAATAGATTTCATACCTCTAAATCTAACGTATGATGGGTCAATTACCTTACCATCTGAAGTAGTTTGTACGAATTGGTTAAAATTTTCTTTTATCATAATTTAATTGTGTTTGGAAATATAGTCTTAAAATTGTATAACGCCACTTTTGTAAATGAATTTAGTTTTACGAACCTATCGAAATCAGATTTAATGGTCTTAATTAACTTATTAGTCATACACTTTTCTTGGTATGTAATCCACCTACTATACTCCATAGTACCTACCGTTAGGACTTCCACGTCAACACTAACCAATTCCTTAGAGAAAATATAAGTGTTTAATATCTTAAATTCCACTCTAAAGGAATTATATTGTCCACCTCTTTCTTCAAAAATATGTTCATACGTTCTCCCACTTAATAGATTATCCAATGCGTTGTTTGGTCGTCTAATGGTTTCGTACTGTTCCTGTGTTTTTTCGTATTTTGTCATATCTATGTTCTTTATCTCCAACAAAGATAGTGATTAAGTTTGTATTATACACCACAAAACAACTTAAATCATAATTTATTTACTACTTCCAATAAAAACCTATCATTTAAGAGTAAATAAATACTAAATGAGTAAAGACTACTTCGAACATAAAGAGACAATCGGTAATTTTAATAAGGTTATAGTTACCGGACCACACGGGGCGGGTAATAAAATAACCGCATATATTATTGACAGTGATAACGAACATTTAACCCACCAACGTTGGGAGGACTTAATTACGTCAGAAGAGACTCTTAGAGAGATTATATTAGAGAATAAGAACAATTCATATGTGACGTTCTGTCCGTCGTGTTCAGGACTACTACATACGGTTACCGACCTACTAGATGATGTACTAGTAATCGTAACCTATAAAGATATCAGGGAGATTAAGTCTTATCGAGAAAGAAACAATATAAAGGACGGAATTGATTCATATGAGACACCAATATACGAACAACTCATTGACGAAGTTCCTGAATTAGGATATGGGATTGAGGATGGACTAGAGGAGGTTACTTACGGATTGTGGGAAAACTACCAAAGAAAGTTAATACCTAACTGGATTGAGACAGACCATAGTTCATTATCAAATCATTGGAAATGGGTACCTAGAAGTGAAAGGACTAACTTTAAAGAATGGCAGACAGAAATCGGAGAGAAACCATAATATTATGGTATTTATAATGTAATTAATAATAAAATAAAATACAAAGATATGTACGCAATTATAACAAAAAAAGAATCATCAATAATCGACTTAGTTTGGTTATGTGATAAATACGAATTAACTGACGGAGTCTTAATCTGTCAATATGAGGAGGACGTAAATGAATTTTCTGAAATAACATCAGAAACACATAACGTTTATGAGTTTAATGGTGAAATACCTGACGATTACGGTTCAGTCCCATACAATTTCGAAAACGGAACATTCATAAAATAATATGGTTATAAGATACGCGATTGTTAGAAGGGAAGACCCGTCTCACATACACGAAGTTATACCTTACGGTAATATAGTAAATGTGACATCCCCAGAATTCTTTTCTGGGGGTAACCCATTTTCGTATAACGATTTTACCGTTAGAGAAATGACTACCGATGAGATTGAAATGCTCGTTTCCATCAAGAGGAATGAGGACACAGATAATCGACGTAAAATGGAATATGACGAATGGGTAGTAATTAACGACCGTTGCGACTCAGAAAACATTAAGTCTTTTGAGTTGAGGGGTGACAAATTCTTTACAATCAATAGGGGAGAATTTATGAAATTAAAAACCGATACAATTTCTGAAGGAAAGTACTCAGTTACGTACCGAAATGAGATTTTTAGTGTTTATCATTATTGTTAACGCACATTTCATCTTGACAAACGATTAAGGGCTCACACCCCTTTTCCCGACCACACACATCACAATCAACCTTTTCAACTTCCTTATCCGTTATATCTAATAACGATAATGGGTCTGTGGGGTCAATATCCATGATTTTGGGGAAGATTCCAGTGATATTAAATATGAACGTTATTGTGGTCACCACGAGACCAATCCATAAAAGTAAGTCTATTATTATTCCCATACCACTATTCCTCTATTTTATGTAATTTATCGTCAATTATTATGAATTTTACCTCAACATCGGAGGATAAAGTAAAAAGGGTATCATTATGATAAATAGACCTAAACTTATCGGTATTGTAATCACATAACCCGATATATTCCCGACCCGTTTTTTTAATGATATTAAATAATGATGGGTTAGTCACTTCATTAATTACAAATATATTAACATATCCGTCATCATGTATGAAGTCCTTAAAAAGATGAGGTAAATTAGGTTTTGATATGGTATTATTGTTAAACGTATATTCGTCAACGATAAAGTGTTTACCATATGACTCCTCTAATACGACCACACACGGTTTACTAAATAATTCCTTACATAGTTTATCTTTTCTCTTACTATATTCATCATTAGATACATCAAATATAAACCCAGTATGTCCCATACTTTTTTTCGTACACTCAGGCGATTTATAGTGAAATGAAATCATATTCCCATCTAACACATCACTTAACTCTTCGTAGTTAATTTCCGGCCCATTATTAATCATGTCATTAATATAGTGAGAATTAGATAATAAAAAATCTCTATGGTATCTTCTACGAGTACCGTAAAGTGAGTTAACGTACAATGCGCCCCCTAACGACATTGATTGAGACTCTGTCAGTGGTGATATATGAATATTATAATCTTTAAATTTATTAAGTATTTTAGTATTTAATCTACGATTCAAAAAAGTCTCCCCACTTAAGGTAATATTTCGAGTAAAGTTGGGTGAGTAATTTTTTATACTATTTGTTATTAAATCGATTACCGTATTTTCGATTACTTTCTGACATATCGACGCCATTTTAAGTACGAATTTATTACCAAAAGACTCTTCGTCGTAAGAGTAGTACGGTAACATTCGGAATTTATCTAATTTTTGTATCACTTTATGTTTGGTAACCTCATTGAAAAGGGTTAACTCATAATTATCCCTAATGTCGGACAAATGATTATTTACCCCTTCATCTATTACCCCATTATATTCTTCGTCATTATACCTAGGTGAAATATCCGAGATTGTTGTGTGGTTGAAGTATCCCGAACCAAACCCCAATAGTTCGGTCATCTTAGGGTATAGTTTCCCCACGCTGATTTTAGGTCGATTGACCACGGTCATTTCATTTGACTCTGACACACTTACTGACGAACCATCATAAATCGTATAATCATTATATGATACCGTAATATTGATTGAATTGACGAACTCGGACGTGAAATATCCAATAGATGAATGACACATATCGGGACTAACAATTAGTGATGGTACCACTAATTGATTGTAAATCACATAACCGGTTACGTAATTATATGGTCTATCAGTGTATGGTGGTAATAAGGAAGGTAAATGGAAAACTGTCTTTCTTTCCTTTCCGTGTTCTTGGAATGCGGAAAGAGGGGTTAACCGAAATTCAGGGTCCACCACAAAGTCAAAATGGGGTAATCCAATCATATCCTTATCGTACCCAGCGAAGACAATATAATCCAATTCATCCACTCTAATCTCCGTCCCACCAAGGAAATTCGTCAAAGTGTCGGAACTTAACTTACCTATGCTCGTCCCAACATTTATTTTATGGAACGAGGTGTGTTTTAATATCTTCCCATTCTCCATAAATGCGATTCCACCATTAATTCCTAAGTTAATTGATAATATTTTCATTTTTTACGTTTCTAAGGTAGTTTTTTACACTTTTTTAATACTTATGGGGGTAGTAATACAAACCCAATAAACTTTTAAACCATTAAATCATTATGTCCCTGGATAGAGCAGCTCTTATCGAACCAACAAAGTTACCATACTACTATTTCTTTTTGAATTCCTTAGTATATGACGAAGAAACAAATGACGAAACCGTTGTAGAGGACGAAGTCTCCGACGACGAATATCCGTTATTCATCTAAAACTCTTAGGTCACATTACGTGACCTTTTTTATGCTCTATAGGTTCTTATGTAATGAATTATAGTAAAAATCTTTAGTAAGTAAAAACCATTCCCATAACTCCCCCTTAAAATCTTTCCGAAAGTCATCCATTTCCGTTAGTAATGAACCAACACAAATATAACTACACGTTTTATGGTGAGCAAAACTACCTAATTCACCAAACTTACCCCTCTTTAATTGACTGTAAGTATTTAATACCTCAAATTCTGAAATCATTATTTATTTTATTTTATTATTTTATAGAAAAAATAATCACTGGCATAGTGTGACATTACGATTTCCTTCATAAGGATTTTCTTTTTCTCCATATCGGTTAGCTGGTTACCCATTTTTAATTTTAGAAACTTCGAACCGTCTATTGTTGTACTAGTCATTGACATACCTTTTATTTTATTCTTCACAAATATAGTGAAAATGTACCACTCTTAAGTGTAAGTGTGGATGTTTTTTACTGGTTTATTATATTTATTAGTAATGGTTAATAAGATAGTATTTGTTTTAGTTGTTGGTATCCTATTATTATTAGGGTTTATCGTTATAGGTGATTTTATAATCTCGTATGAGGATAATAGACCTATTAACGAATCCATAATACAATTATTACAAATTACCATCACCGGACTGATTGGGATTATCGGTACCTACTTTGGTAGTAAATCCAATCAAAATAATGACACCTAAACCCATATGGTTACGCAGACGAACTGTTTAATGAAATTAAAGGGGGTGCTTAAAAGAAGAGACTAAAGTGAAATTATGAAAAATATATATAATATAAAAGAGAGTGAGATGTCTAGAATCCTAAATCTACATAGTGCGGAGAAATCGATTAACACATTAATCGAACAAGAAGTTACTAACTACGACTCAGTCTATGACTATAAAAAGGAGGGTAATCTATACTTCACTAAAAAGAAAACGTCAGATAAGTGGATTAAAGCTACCGGTAAAGTATTAGACGCGATTAAATCTAAGGTGTTTAATTCTCCCGATACGACTAAAGGTGAGACCACTAAGACCGGTGAACCTTTTAAAACAAAAGAAGAAGGTGATAGGTTCCGTACATGGATGAATAAGTACTATAAGTCATTCTCTAAACGAATCAACCTAGACGTATCAGGTAGTCACACTAATTCATACATTAGGAAAGCGTATAATTCGAAACTCAAATCGGGGAAGACGTTTGGTGAGTATTACCAAGAGAAGAACTCAAATCGTGAGGTTTCTAAAGGTAATCCCTTGAATAAACGAAAGAGTACGATACCAAATCTTTTTGTTAGTGACACTATAAACTCTAACTTCCTACAAAAGATAAACTTTAAGAAGTTAGAATCTTCCTCAGGTAAAATAGACCACCTTATATCAAACCCAGGCACTAAAGAATGTGCTCAATTTATCAATGATTTCTCAGATAAGTTTGACTCTGTAGGTAACGCGTGGTTATCATATAGGAATGATTCGATTTTAGGTCCGACAATATTCTCAAAATTTAAACAATTAGACGATACACAAATAAAAACTGCGATATCGTTATGGCAAGAATTAGATGAGAATGGTGGTGGAAAAGAAGGTGGTAACGTTACCGGTGGTAAGGTTAAATCATTCGTTAAGGGTCTCGTGAATGGTGGTGAAAGTTCACCTACCGATTTACAGATTGACGACATTATTGGATTATACTATGATGGTTCAAGTCATCACGAAGAGGCATTCTACCACGGTGGGGTAGCTTGGTTCGTAGACGGAAAACCAGGTAAAACGATAAGTAATGGAGATGGATGGGGTATGAATACCCACTTAGGTATTGTTGGTGCAATACAGGATGGCATTCCTCTTATATTTCATAATGTGAGTGGTAATGTTATTAGTCAACCAGTCTCAGAGTTATCCCCTACAATATGTTGGATTAAAAGAAGTGGTACAACAACAAAACAAGTCAAAGTCTCTAAGAAAAATCTTTCTGAGTATAACGACATTAATGAACAAAGACCGGACCACTTAATGCCGGGTCAACCTGAAACCAACCCTAATAGTGTAGTGTTTAAGGTAAAAGAAGAAACCAAACAAAAAATAAAATCGGTAAACGAGAAATATAACTGCGTAAATGAGGACTTTAGAGTTCCATTAGATACCTTAATTGAGGAAGGATACGACACTGACATATTAAAACTTTCATTAGGTATTATTGGAAGGGAGAGTACATTCGCATCAGGATTAAGGTATAATACTATAAGTCCCATTAAAATTATTGGAGCTTATTTAGGTGCTGACACCTCAGTTGGACCGGCACAAATGAAGACGGAGACTGCGGAGGAATTAGGGTTAGACCTATCTTACATCCTAACTAATGTCGGAGCATTGTCAGGGGTGTACCAATACCTTCATAAGTCAATTAAAAAAGCTCGAACCGAAGGGTATGGGGAAACTCCATCCAGTATAGGTGATATAGGAACAGGAAACGCAATGTATGATATATCAATTGCATCTTACAATATAGGTAGAACATCAATAACTAAATGGTGTGACTCAAAAGATACTAATCGAAATCTAAAAAACTTAAAGGATAAGTGTAATGGTCAGGTTGACGGTAAAGGTGAGGAAGTGAAGAACTACATCCCCAATTTTAAGTCTGAAAGATGGGACGGAGTTAAAACTTCCACTCACGGATACATTAAAGAAGTCGCTGAACGTTTTAAGGGTATTAAGTGCATTTAATTAAAGTTCCCCGTTATATATGTCGTTGGTTCTTTAATATTTAAAGGACCTTTTAACCCTAATGGTACCGACATGACAGATGTTGTCCCGTTTTTATCTGTGAATTTGTAATCTACAGAGGTACCACCGTCAAGTAGAATTCCATCCACGATATCATACTTACTTGAAAAAGTAACAATCTCTTTAATCGTAACTCTCCCGACTATTCTGGAGGATACAACGACTATATCCCCATCACGGGTTTGACCCATTAAGGTACGATGTCTTTTAAGATTCGCATGGTTCATGGTAAAAAGTCGTACATTCATAATACCATTATCAATACCCCATAAAATCGTCTGAGACGAGTGTTGGGTCATTTTAGGACTATTCTTACTCCTAACGTATGGTTTACCGTTCTTAACGTAAAAGAACCCACCACCTTTCACTCTACGATTCTTTCTCTTACCATCAATAACCACTAACCCTATCGGATTACCACTTTTAGTGAAAAAATTACTATTAATATAAAAATCGGAATTGGTGGGTTTTGACTCACTAACTTTGAAGTTCATCTCACCTTTCTTAATTACATATACATTATACGTGGAAGTTTGAAATATTTTAGTTTTTTTGTCCCCGATTAGTTGGTTAATCGGCAATTTAAGACTTAAAAAAAGTGTGGGTATTAGAATAAGTAGTAATTTATATTTCATATGTTTTAGAGTTTCCATACAACAAAGATAATAAATAAACCCATATATGCATCACATATATGGGTTTATTTGATATTAGCACCATCTATTATCGCTGACGTCTCCTATAACCTTATGCGTCATTTAGCTTTGTTATGGTTATCACGTTTATAAATGGTCTCAAGATAATTACCGAATGTAACCTTTTAATCTAGCCTATTGTGTTACATCCCCAATTTCCCGGTAAGACAATCTAGTTTCTTCTTACCCCTGATTAAGGCGTCTACACCTTTACCTCATTATCTCTTGTTGTAAACTCCTAAGTGTATTTAGTTTTTCAGTATCGGTAACGCCTATTACGGTGATGTTACAATTATGCCCACTTACTTCCAACATATTACAATACAGTTGGTACTCTTGGTGGGTTTAATATGTTATAGGAATCTAAGCGATATTATTTCCAAACCTAATTTTAAATACGACACTAACTTGACGTATAACAACTTATATCCCACCTTTATTTAGTAATGCCTCTACGATAATATATTTCACTTATCAATGTAAAGGTAATTACCAGGTCATAGGTTTAACCTTTTTTTGTTCTACTATCAGTTTTCCGGTCATCATTTCCTATCATCTCTATTACCTGATATCAAGTATCCCCGAGTCCATCGTAGATTGGACTAATATTATAAAAGAGTGACACTTCTTATTACTATTATTCATAAGTTCTCTTTATATTGTTTACTGAATTTGTTAACGAAGGTCTTTTCTCCATGTGGTTTCAGTTTCCCTATAAATGTCCACTCTTTAATTCTATTTATTTATTTAATCCTTTCAAGATGCCAACTCCGGCACCAAATACGTTGTTGTTACCATACTTAGATTTACCTTGTATTGCCCACTGTCTATTTGTTTCCGCCTCATATAATTTCAATACTGCCGGTTGTGACATTAATTTCTTAGTCTTTACGTCATATTCTGCCGCCTCAAACAACCCTTTAGATTTCGCTACTGCTGCCTTTGCTAATGCCGTTTGTTCCGCCTCTTTTTTCTTAGCCAATTCATTACGACCTAATTGTACCGCAGTTTCCTCAGCCAAATTCGCCACCGCCTTTGGGATATCCACATCCGTCATCTGTAATCTCTTAAATTCAATATAGAATTCTGGTAACTCATCTTTAATGATTTGGGCGAGTTTCGCTTCTGCTTCGTTTCTTTTTGAGATGTTTAATTCGATTGCCGAGTATTGTGGTACCACTTCCTTACCCGCTGATTTCAACGTCTTTAGTATCTTAACCTCCACATCCGTAATTTTAGTGTGTAATAGATTTACCTTGTTCGGATTTAAACTATAGTCTAATGCCAATTCGACAACTGTCGCCATGTTATTCTTATCATTAAATTCGAATCTCTGTACTGTTGTTTTCTCTCTAACATCATACTCAATCATATCATCAAATAGAAACCCTAATCCGTTGTGCATCCCCTCATTGTAGATTGTATTCATGTCTGTTTCTCCACCCCATGAGACTCTAACACCTTTATGTCCACTGTCTACTGTTTCACACGATGTGAAACCAAATAATCCCACTAATAATACTAATAATACTTTCTTCATCTTTACTTGTTTTAATTGCTATTTATTTATAATTGTTTACCCACTTACTTTTTACCATAAGTTTTTTCTACTGCAGCTTTTTTTAATTTTGATATTCTCCTATTTCTAATTTTCACTATGACGAAACCAACACAATAACATGGTATTATGATGAGCCACCCAACGACAATCAATAAATGTATTGCCAACGTCATTAGTGCCAGCGTAAACACCCCTATGAAAACACCAACCAAATCGAACCCTAGGACATTACCATCCCACCATCGAATTACGTCTTCTAAAAACGACGATTCGAAACGTCGGTTCCTTAATGTGGTAACTAAGAACGTTATCGATACGATAATACCTAAAAAGGTACCTACTTCGAAATAATCCATTACTCTTCCTTTTTAGTTTTGGTTTTCCTATTTTCAGGATTTCTTAACCATTGATAACTCATCCATGCTCCCCATATAATTCCGGAAACGACCATTAACATTATAATACCTTTCATACTTTTAGTTTTAACTGTTTTAATTAATTTTATTGTTGTCCCACAAGGGCTCGAACCTCGACTCTTCTCGACCAAAACGAGACGTGTTGCCAGTTACACCATAGGACAGTATAGTTTAGCGAGATTTACCAAACTTAGATTTTAACGGTTTTATTTACTTTCAAACAAACACATTAGTGTCTTACCACATTAAAAAAAGTCAAATTACTGGGAGACTCTATCACCTGTCTTTATTCCTCAGAGAGCGGCATTCAGGATGTCCGTTCTATTACCCCCATTTAATTTATAGACTCCATGGATGTCTGTTTAAGTACCCCTTACTTATTTTACGTTTACCGTACTGTAATTAATTTATATACGTACCTAGTCGCGAATATTAAAAAGATAAGACCTGTAATTGGGTGGTCAATCGCTCTAATGAATGTCCACATATCCTCACTTATTTCCCCTCCCGATATCAATCCGATAAATAAACCAAATGAGAATGTTATTAATAGATGTACTACTTTGGCTATCACAAATGATAATAATCCGGCCCAAAAACCTCTCTTTAGTTTCATACTTTCGTTTTCTTTACTCATATTGTATTTTTGTTTTAATTTAAGGAAGTTTGACAAGTATTGCCGGTTCTTCACATATTGGATAAAATTACTGTGGTCCGTACAGGATTTGAACCTATGACCTTTTCGTTATGAGCGAACTACTCTACCTCTGAGTTAACGGACCGTGTGGGGTTTTGTAAAAATATTTATGCTAAGATAGTATAAATTTTATTACCTACATGACTTTTACCCCAAAAGTTCTCTGTGTAATTAGAGACCCACAGTGGTCTTAGTAGCGTAGGGTAGGAATTGAACCTACTTCTATTCCGGCTTATGAGACCAGTGAGATACCTTACCTCCCCCTCGCGATGTGCAGCTCCACGGAGAATCGAACTCCGAACTTCGCCGTGACAGGGCGACATTATAGCCGTTTAACTATGGAGCTATTTAAGGTTGATTAGTGGTTCAACCTTAAAAACCTTAACAAAAACCAACCAAAGGTGGGTGTTTTATCATTGTGGGCCTGATGGGACTCGAACCCACATACTTCTCCGTGCAAGGGAGGTGCTAAGCCAGTTTAGCTACAGGGCCAAATTGTATTCCCACGGAGAATCGAACTCCGATTTTATGGATGAAAACCATAGGTCCTGACCGTTAGACGATGGGAACAGGTTGTAGGTTTTAACATGATGTTAACAACGTACCTACCATTAAACTGAGCGTTAATGACGTATCATTCATGGGATTTTCCCGAATACCCTAATGACTGTTGATGTACTACCAGGAATCAATCAACGGCGGAGCGAATGGAGAGAATCGAACTCTCGTCTCAAGGGTGGAAGCCTAGAACATTAACCACTATGCTACATTCGCATTAAATTAAATTTTTTGTATCCATTTATACATCATGCCGATTTCACTCGTAATTCGACTTTCTACATTTTCCCTTTATGTGCACATGGTTGAATGGATTATATCAAATATTACTCGCCCTAGTCTCTGTTTCGAAATTCACCTAGTTATCTGAGATTCATATACCATGGGGTTACACCATAGTCGTCATTTAATTTGAGCCTCCACGAAGAATCGAACTCCGTTCTTTCGGGTACAAACCGAGTACATTACCATTTATGCTTTGGAGGCGGTTAAGTTAGAATGAGGTTTTGTATCTCTTTTAAGTTCTCCAACGAACGTCTAACCTTATATTATGTACCCTTAGTAGGACTCGAACCTACAATACACCGTGTCTAAGACGGCCGCGTATACCAATTCCGCCATAAGGGTAATTTATCTTTTAATATGTCAATGAACAGTAGTACTTTCTACTTGGTAAAGGTAGATATTTTATTTCACGTATCCTAATCTACCTCATTAACTTAATTTGAGAGTAAGGTGAGAATCGAACTCACTCTGTTGATTTTGCAGACCAACCGTTCTCCAAGAACAACTCACTCATTACATACCTAAGTATGGTTTCCACTCATCTGGTATATATGTTGTCTGTTTTAATAACATTAAATAATGTGGTCTCTGTGGTTTGGGAATAGGTTTCCCATATTCCTTTAACGTTAAATCCGCCTTTTCATTATTACATCGTTTACATGCCGTGACCAAGTTATCCCATTTGTTAGGTCCCCCTTTAGATTGTGGGACAACATGGTCCAATGTTAATGTCTTTCTATTATCATTACCACAATACACACATTCGTATCCATCACGTTTGAATATGTTTTCACGTGTTAATGGTACTTTATCAAATTCCTTCCTTACGTAAGTGTAAACCCGAATTATTGACGGTTTGTTAATGACTAACTTAGGATTAACAAGTCCAAACGTTTCAGGATACTCTACTAATATATCTGCATTACCCTTATAGGATATTACAAATGCTCTTTCAGTGGTTATAATACTACGTGCCGTGTAACTTGAATCCACCACAAGTGTTTTAGCATAACGATTTTTCATGATTTAAATTGTTAATGATTTATATTCTTAATTTGCGCGTCATCAAAGAATCGAACTTTGTCCTACGAGTTTGGAATCCGTTTGGTTACCTTAACCTATGACGCTTTTGAACCCCCAACTGGACTCGAACCAGTACCAAAACGTTAGAAGCGTTTTATTCTTCCAATTAAACTATGGAGGTAATTTGTACCTTTAGAGGGAGTCGAACCCCCGTTCTATCGTTCGTAGCGATAAGTTCTTCCAATTAAACTATAAAGGTAATTGTACCCGTGATAGGATTCGAACCTACAAGCCGTAGCCTTCGGGCTTAAACCGAATATGTTTACCAATTTCATCACACGGGCATATAGCCAACCCCGTAGGTTGACAGGACATCTTTAGGTAACGTCTTTGCAAGAATTTCATCTCTGACCAATTCAATCACCCTTTGGGCGTTAATTCAGGGGAATGGAAGGATTCGAACCTACGTTGACCACCATTGTCTCACCCCCTTTTGTACCAATAGACGGAATTGAACCATCGACCTACTCCGTATGAAAGAGGTGCTCTACCTCTGAGCTATATTGGTATTTTGAGGAAGAAATCGGAATCGAACCGAATACCGTTAAGTACGATTATCTTAGCAGGATATCCTAGTCACCATCATAGTTTATCTTCCTTTTGTAAGTAAAGTCGGAATGGTTGGTATCGAACCAACTACCTTTGTCGTATCAGGACAATGCTCTACCGATTGAGCTACACTCCGAAGTTGATTACAACCTGACTCCTTTCGAACTTTCAAGGCTCGTATCATTCATTCTTTGTAATCAATTTGAGGACCCGGAGAATTTCGAAATCTCGACATTTCACTTAACAGGCGAATGCTCTTCCTCTGAGCTACAGGTCCATAGTTACGATTAGAGGACTCGAACCTCCATTAGGTATATCTACCGATACTGCTCATGAGACAGTTAATGCACCTGCATCGTAATTTAATTGTGGTACTGATTGGTATCGAACCAACTACACCTTGGGCTTCAACCAAGTGCTCTACCATTTGAGCTACAGTACCGTTAAAATTTGAATAGTATTATCTTATGTTAATAATTCTAACATATCTTAAAATATATAGAACATTAAACGATATAATACATAATAATGAAATCATCTCAAAGGGGTATAACGACATAAACGGTATCGTTAATGACGATATGAATATCGGTATCGATAAAAACCAAAACCTCTTATCCATGAACATTAAAACCGCAGTATACGCAAAAAACAAACCGGCAGTTATATTATGAATTAACTCATATTCAATATTAAAAATCGCAATTAGAATTAAAAGAACCCCTGAGAGTCTATACTCAACTTTCCCAATAAAAAACCCAAAAGAGGTAATTATTAATGTTATAAATAATGCCCATTTCGCATCTGTTAAATGGTAACTACTTATCGATTCTTCAAAACCCCCACTCGAATACCATAATATAACCGGTATGTGAAATGCCATTAAATTTGAGAGTATTGAAATTGATAATTTTGACTTGTTAATTACTGTGTTCATTGATTTACGTTATATGTTAAGTCATATATTAATATATATAATCTAAATACATATCCTAAACACAAATTTTATGTAATTGTGGGTTATGGTGGACTCGAACCACTCCCCGAAGGACGAGATTTACAGTCTCGCTGCCGTATCCGAACGACTTTCATATCCCATTTATTTTGTCAACGTACAAGAATCGAACTTGCTCCTGCCGGCTTATCGCCGGCCTTGGTCACCATTCCACTAACGCCAAAAACTATATCGATTGGAACTACAATTCCTAATACCCATAGAATATCGTGTGTTGTTATCACTATTGTAGTAATGAATCACTTTCACCCAACTATTTTTGTATTTCGTAGTGGAATCGAACCACTGCCATTTCCATGTAAAAGAAATACGCTACCATTACGCCAACGAAACAGGTGGTTACATATACTTTAATTGGCATAACCATTCCAATTTGTGCCCCTGTCAGGAGTCGAACCTGACCCCATCGATTAAAAGTCGATTGCCTACGCCGGTTTGCTACAAGGGCTACTTTAGTCGGGTAGATAGGAGTCGAACCTACCACCTCTCGCGTCCAAGGCGAGCTTCTCACCCCGAGAATACTACCCGTATTATTGTTAACTTGGGAGGAATCGAACCTCCATTATTTGAGTCAAAGTCAAATGTAATCACCGTTATACCACAAGTTAATGTAGAGGAAGGTATGGGATTCGAACCCATGGAGTTTTTACACCCTCTAGTTTTCAAGACTAGTACAATAAGCCAGACTCTGTCAACCTTCCTTTAATTTTATCCAATATGTCAATGAACTATTTAATATGGTATAAAAACAACCATTTAGGGTGTAAGAGGAGAATCGAACTCCCATCTGTGGAATCACAATCCACCATTCTCGCCATTAAACTACGAACACCATTTGTTTCTATTATTTTAATTCGTTAGAATCCGAATTATTGGGTACAAAAAAATCCAACTTCTTTTGGAAATTGGATTATCTAATACTGAGTATATATGTGTTTAGTCTATATCACCATTTTAAATATCCAATTAATCGTTTCGGTTCTCTAACATTATAACTGTCCTGTCCAAAGCCAAACGCACATACCGAGACAGTAATCGCAGTCCATAAATGGAACATCTGATTCGATAAGAGTTGTATGTTAGTATTTGTTTTCATAATTATATTATTATCCCGTTACGTCGGATACTGTATATACATATATAAAAAATATGTTTAGTACCCTTTTTTTTAATTTATTTTTGTTTTGTCGTCTTTGACTCTACAAAGATACTCAAATAAATGAGATAGTCTAACCCTTTTCATTTATTTTTTAGAACCACCAGTAAGAATCGAACTTACGTCATTCTCAATGTTATTGAGATGCTCTAACCAACTGAGCTATAGGGGTATTTGTAACTTTTAAACACCTTAGAGTTACCAACTAATCCGACCAACGATTCGACCGACATCCGCGACAATCTATTTAACAATTCAACAAACTCGAAAGTGGTTGAGGTTTAATATTAAATAAACCCGTAATCCGTGGGCTTCGTTCCCTAATCTATGCATCGACTTCGGGCCATGTTTTCATTATGTAATTATATGTCACTTCGACACCGTCCAATTGATGTTCAGCGAATGACCTACCTGATTTTGTATAAAATATGTCTACACCGGCAATGTTTTCAATCTCAGCGATAATCTCAATAGTTTTAGTACCCTTAGGTATCATGTATCTAAAATTAACATCCAACGTAGTATTATGCTCATATTGGTTTTGATTGTCAAATGTATTACTACTGTTATCCATTATGTAATAATAAACGTTTTTATTTTAATCCTCAAGTCTTTTTGTTGTGAAGATACTTTATCGTAAAACAACTTACCCTCCATACTATTCGTTTCGGCGTTCTTTATCTGTCTCTTAAATAGTTCCAAATACTTATCTGCGGATTCTAACTGTTTTTCCGTAATACAACTATTAATGATTTTCTCACACCTCTCGACCATACCTACGTAATGGTCATACCTATTTTTATTACTCATATTATGAAAAGTCTGTTGATGTTGAGACACTTAATCCGTCCACTTCTTTCTCGTACCCCTCTTCGATTCCGTCCAATCCGTCAACACACCATCCGATTGCCATATGAATGAACTCCTCCGTCGGTATTTGTTCTCCGTATTCATTTACGATTCGACCACTTCTAATGAAGTCGAACAATTCTTTCTTATTTGTATAGAACTTTCCATTATGGAAGTTCCATGAGAATTTCCAACCACCACTACGTTTACCAATATGTACTGACATCCCATCGGTAAATTCATCCCATGGTGAGTTAGAATTCAACCCATCGGTTTTGATGAAGTTAAATCCATTATACGTCATGGACGCGTCATATAGGTTCATCTCCTGTAGTCTCAGTGTAAGTTTTTGACTTTTACTGACCATATCACTTATCTTCGGAATTCTTCTGTAGTTCGTACCCATATCTTTATGTCTTTATTTATTTAACACTACAAAGATAAGTTAAATAGATACAACCACCAAACATATAAATAAAAAACTCTCACCATGGTGAGAGTTTTTTTTAAATTATTGATTAGTTCTTCTTTTCTTATTTGATTGTATGGTTCTACGTGGGGATTTAGTATGGGTATTCCTCCTAATTGGGGTTACTCTCCTGACTTTGTTGGTTCTGACGTTGTTACGTCTTACTCGTTTAATTATCGAATTACCGTTCCGTATAGGGATGGGTCTGACGGTATTAGTACTAACCAAACGAATTGGTTTCGTCACTATATGTCGGACATTTTGACGAGTACTACTCGTTCTTCGACCCCTACGGTTATCATACCACCTATATTGGTTATTGGTGTTATACCATCCACCACGCCAATACGATGAACTCCACCTATTGTGATTCCAATTATATGTAAAACCAAAACCTCGTCTATTATAGTTCCACCATACCCCATGATTAAAATGATGACTCATATCGTAAAAATTAGTCCCATAATAATAATATGGGGACCAGTTTAGATTTTGATATGTGTTATCTGTGTTAAAATTGTTAATCCTTAATGGCGTATTGTTTTGGGTTCGTAATGTTTGGTATGTCCCACACGAAGTTAAAGTAAATGTGATTAATACTAATAATATTTTTTTCATAATATGATTAATTTAAGTCTGTTATTATTTATCCGTCAAGTGATACTCAACTAATAGTTAATAAATATCAATTACCATGCCATTGATATACCCCATCGACCCCATAACAAATCTATTGAGTATTTCCCGTTTAGTCTTTTATCGTATGTGATTTGTATTGTCGGCACAATGTAGAATTGATGTCCTACCTTATATTTTAAAAATGAAATCCGTTTCACCATAATATACCATTAGTTTAATAGTTTTTCTTTGACTTTATTGATTTTACCACACATCTCATACTCTTCTTTTCCAACGAAATATCGTAGACTCTCATTTATTGACGTTAGATATGACTCCTCGGGTAATTCCGCAACCAATCTCCGACCGTCTTCAGTTATGAAGTAACAAAGAATTGTTTCCTTAGGACCCCCATTAAGGTTCTGTTCGATTAACTCGACATTACGACTATGGAAGTCAAACGATTCATTTATCTCACTTATATCCCCCTTTATTTGGAATTCGGGTATCTCTTTATGGTCTTTAATCATGTTTCTCTTTAGTTTTACCCCTTTTTAGTTGGTATATTTTATAAATTTGTATAATTACGATAATAATATTTAGAAAAAGAATCGACGGTATGTTAGTTACAATGCCGTACCATAACCACAATAGAGCCCCGATTAAACTAGTCACTCTTAATTTAAGTAAGTCGTTCATTAAGAACGAAAGGACAATAGCGACAGTCGCAGCCCACCCAATATATTCCACCATAATTCAATTTATTAATATTTGTGAACGAGATAGGATTCGAACCTATGACCGATGCCTTAGAAGGGCATTGCTCTATCCAGCTGAGCTACTCGTCCATTGTAAGGCTCCCACATTCCTCACTTGTCAGTCTAAAGTTTTTTCTCTTTCGAGGTGCGGGTGACTGAATTATCCTCAATATATTTCTATATCTGAACCTGAGTGGTTTTAAATAACATAAGAGAAGGTTCGGGTCTTTCGAGGTTACTGCGTGAATGAGAGGTTAACCTTTACCTATGTTTCTCAATTTAATCAGCTTTACTACTTCTCTTATTTTGTACTCGGGATGGGAATCGAACCCACACTCCAAAAGGAATCAGATTTTAAGTCTGACGTGTCTACCAATTCCACCACCCAAGTGATTATAACTTTTTAACATCACAAAGATAAGTTAATAAAGTTAAACTAACAACCCTCTCTGATTATATATTTTTTTCGGTTTTATCGTAAAAAGTCTCGGAGTATGATACATCAACACCCCTACCAACTATCAGTGTTGGTGATTGTATGTAAGTTACTGATTTATTGAAAATTTTAGTCATTTTAGATTTTCCGTAAAACATATTTGAGTAGTCTGTTGAGTATATGTTGGAGACATTTATTAGGTTATTCTCCCCACCCATAAGACCATAAATAGACTCAGGGTTATCAATAATATTAATGTCGTGGTACTCAATATGGTACCCTTTAAATGTTTTTAAGTATTCTTTAAAGTTATCGATACCACCATAATAATCATAAACCTCATTAACATTTTCCCTCATTGAGTCTGTCATTCCATCATTATCATCTAAAAGTCCCTCACCTCGCTTACCGATTAGACCCCACTTATCGTCAAAATTACGAACTAAGTCATGAATAGTATCATAGTTACTCTCTAAAATATATTTAATCCACCTAACACTTTTAACGTTAAAGTCGTAAAAAATAATTTTACCCCCTTCCGAAAGGTAATTACCCTTAACCACGTCTAAAAACTTAAACCCGGCGGATGGTAGTGATATCACATTGAACGACTCACCTTTATGGTCCTTAGTTAGTTCCATTTCTTCCGTATTGAAAACCCATGTCGAGTTACCGTGTAATAGGGACTTTAAGTGAGTCTTTTTATTATAATCGATGTCCTCAGTTACCCCTTTATCTAAAATTAGTTGGTGGAATATCTTGGAGTTATATTCAGGGTATAGATATACCTTTTTAGACTTGATGTTTCCTCCATATATTTGGACATCATAATCATTAGTAAGTATTTGGTTTATTAAGTTAGCCCCCTGCTCGGTATTCTCGTAATTACGAAACGTATCTCCTTTTTCAACCCATAATGGAGTATAATCGTCGTGAAAATTCTCATCACTTCTTTTCACCTCTATTAGTTTACCTACATCTATTTTATTATATGATGGTCGACCACATTTCACCCAATTGTTAACATCAATAGTGAAAAACTGATGATTTAATTCGTACCACTTTTCTTTCCTATCTAATATATGCCCCATTAACGTTAGTTTAGGGTTTTCGATAAATGGTGTTATTAATTCAGGAAGTAAATCTTTGGAATTGTAAATTCGGTTACCTGACGCCATGAATATAGCATAGTCAAACCCATCAATATGATGCTCCAGTGCAGCGTCAATTGTATTGACTTTAATCGTCTCACAGTGAAATTCAGTGGACTGACTAATCCTATCGATGTAGAACTCTGTGAATTCTAACATCTTTTCGGAAAGTGGGTTATATGATAACCTATCCGAACTAAAAAGTATTAGTTTTACTCGTTTCAACCTATTTCTTATTTGACTTCGCGAGTCTTCTTTCTTTCCTTAATTTTTTGTCCGACAATCCTCTAGACTGTAAATCCACGTCGTCCTCAGATTTTGTATTTGGTGTTGTTTTCTTTCTATTACCCCTATATTCCGATTTAGGACAAAAGGACCACACACCACTATTAACTAAGTTGGTTGCAGTGCCTTCGTCAACCCTCTTAACGTCTCCATTACTATTCTTAACTGTCTTCATAAGTATTATTTTTAACTGTTTAATAAGTAATAAAAAACCCCAAAATGGGGTTATTTATCGTGCTCCACCATCTCCTGTTTAGTGAGTTGAGAATCCTCTGGGACGTCTGATTTGACGCAGTTAGACGTTTATTTGTCTTACGTATTGTAATGATAGTAAACTATCGGTTGAATGTCAATTAAGTAATGTCGGTAGTATTATAGATGTCTCGGATTTCGTAGTCCCAGGAGGTAGTTCATCAGAATATAATAGTTTCAAAACTGACTTATCTAATGGGTGTAAAAAATCGTTAAAATAGGATAGGTACCCATCCGCCATTATGGTTGATGGTGTTGTGGTGTGAAAACCAAACCCAATGGAGTGACCGAATTCATGTAATGAAACCCAATATTCCTTATCGGTGTAAGTGTTATTGGTATTGACAAACCATCTTGAGAATTGGATTTCTTCCTCCCCATTGAAAACTGTCTCACTCAAACCCCCATTAGTACTTTTAAATATTTCAGTATCAGTGATACTATCCGGGTAGGCACTCCATAGGTCCACCCAATCTCGAGGGTCCCCAAAAAAGACGTAATTATTTGCGATTAATGAGTCCGACACTATAATTGCGTAGAATTCTGACCCTTCAGAGTGAACATTAAAGTCGTTAATTACGTTATTAACTATGTTACGGTGTCTATCCTTTACTCCACTCCCCTGTACATATACTTTAACGGTATCTATGTATTTCATAACCATCGGTATTTGATTCATGTCATCAAAGTCGCTTTCGGAATGATGTATCATCTCATTAAAATGGGATATGATTCGACTAGTGCTCGGGTTAGGGTCGTAATCCTCCTCGGACATTGACTCGTTTAACCATGTTCCGTCTTCCTGACAAGACGTTAAAAATAATAATACTACCAGTAATAGTTTAGTAATGTGTTTCATCGGTATGTTTTTAAGTTTTCGAACAACAAAGATATATTTTTATTGTCATACGCACAACTTAATTAATACTTATTTAAAAGGTTAATTTATGGGGGTAGGTGAGAATGTGAAATATACCAAACATATGACAATGACGGGTATATTCATGACTATTATGTTGGTGGGACTTTTAAGGGGGGTTAATGTTACCCTACTCACAACTACTAATATCAACCCAATGACCTTATTTTACGTGGAAACATTATTAAAAACGATTTCCTACTTAAATATGATTGCATTGTGGTGTTATATGTTAGTAACAAAAAAAATGGTTAACCCTGAGGATTAACCATTCTAATTTACTGCGGAGAATGAGGGATTCGAACCCCCGGAGGTCTTACCCTCAACAGTTTTCAAGACTGCCGCATTCGACCGCTCTGCCAATTCTCCTAATCTTTGTTTAAGGTGATTATCCCTTATGGTTTTTAATGTTACTATCTTTAAGTATCATAGTCAAATCAATTCCGAATAAAAACATCGTTAACATTATTGATACCAACCTATCGGATGTGAGATTTGACACCACATAAGTGGTAATAATACCAATGGTATAAATGTTAACCATTTCCCTATCGAAAGCGTTTACCCTTTTATATTTAGTTGACAGTAGTACCCACACTAATGGGAGTAGTAATATGAACGATAAAAGAGTTAGAGGTATATTTCCCCCTCTAATAGGTTCTTCAAATAATATTCCACCAATAGAAATCAAACAGGTCGTTAGGAGTATTCTAAGTAGGTATGTTAGCCCACCTATTGTTCCTGAGAACTCAAAATACTTAGATAACTTTTTCACAATTACTTTCCCCTACCAGCCTTTTTAACTTGACTGGGTTTTGCACTTTTACTATTTGATTTACCCCCACGACCTTTTTGATTGTCAGGTGTCTTATTTTCTTGTTTGTTTTTAAAATATTTACTACTCATATATTAATTTTTTTTAAATCACTCCTTTCATTGAGTATCCCTTCTTAAGGAAAACCCATAAAATAAGGTATATTAATCCAAAACCACCAAAAAGAGCGATTAACCTCCATAAAATTGGGTCCGTATTAGTATGTAATCCCATTCCGTGACAAACTCCACCAAGGTATCCCTTTTCTGGGTATCTATATAGTTTTTTCATATTATTAATTATTTTGAGCCTCCAGTAAGACTCGAACTTACGACCTGCTGATTACAAATCAGCTGCTCTAGCCAACTGAGCTATGGAGGCAGATTGGGTAGAATCAATTACGATTGTCTACCGAGACCTTGTCGTTGAATTACTCCAGAGCGGACCAAGACACTTTTTAATTTAATAGTGGACAATACTCACATTTCATATTGTCTAATCTAGCGACCTCTGCAGTTGTGAATCTGTTTTAAAGGTTTTCCTCGGTGAGAGATTTACTATTAAAAAATGATTAATCATTGATGGGTCTATCTCCCACGTTAGCGTTAACTCCGGTTATATGTCTCAGCTACATTGTCTGACCCGTCAGGTTATTACTACGATACAATAAATTAAACCCCTAATAAATTAGGACTCTACAAAGGTAAGTAATTAATGATTACCGTCAACCTTTATTGGTAATAAAATATCGAAAATGATGTGGGAGGGTTAAAAGAAAGTTGAAAAATTCTCTATGCGCATTTAATAATAGTTAATTTATATTGTATTAATGTATTATATATTACACTATAAAAACTGGTATAATAACTAGTATCGAATTTGAAATCAAAGTAAAGTCTTATAAATAAAATATTCGTTAAAATCAATTAAATTTATTTATGATGAATAGATTATAGTCTTAGGTATTTATATTATGTGGGTTATATTTATATTTAACACATAGGAAACTACTTTATTATGGAAAATAACTTAAATATTATATATGACCAATACCTTAAGGAATACTTAAAGGAGAGTTCAACATCTTTGGAACTACCAAATAAGAAAGAGGATGGAAAGAAATCACCAAACGGATTCACAATCGAATTGTTGATGGGACTTTCCAATAAACTTATTATTAAGAAACCGCCATCAATCGGGAGTCAAAGTAGCTCATCAATTGTTTATTATACTCCGTCAGAGAGAGTGGTGGGTGTTGAAAGGATTAGTGGTCAAATGAATGTTCCATTCGGGATTGGGGATGAGTTAGAGGACGTTAAGGATTGGGCAGAAAAGAACCAATATGAGACCGACACTTTCATTAAAAGACGAAAAACGTTACGTGAAAATGAAAACGACGAAGTAGAGGTTAAGGAATTAACCCTTTACGAGGTGTGTTTTAACATATTAACTAATAAATGGACGGACGATATGGAGTCTCAATATAGTGAGGAATACCTCACAAATATTGCGGTTATCGGTAGACGTGGTGTCTTAACTTTTGAGTTTGAGAGCGAATCAGAATGGCTTGAGTTTTTTGCCGAGCAATCCGAGAATTATTCGTTATATGATATCGGTAGTCATGGTGCTGATTATGAATATTATACGGATTCCGCGTATCAGGACGTCCAAGACGAGTGTTACCATCTTATACAGATAGGTGCGGACCACGCATTGGAATTACATGAGTTTTTCACTAAATTAGGTTTCACCTTTAAACATGAAGCCTCGTCCGCAGATAGGTCATCCAATCATAATTTCATTAATGATGGTTTCGCATTCGAATTAAAATCCCTTTTACAGAGTCACTTCCCTAAATGGGAGGAAAAAATATCCGAGGAGTACCAAGAAACGTATGTTGAGTCACACGCACAAGGGTTTAAGGACGCGTTAAACAAATCATACGATGAGTGGTTAGATGCTGGTGAAAGACTAGTCGGACTCGAAGAGGTGGAATACCAAAAAGAATATACCTTCCAAGTCGACAAATTAATTCGTTATCTAATTCAAATTAGAAATAAAGAACTAACAGTACTAGACCTAATACAGGATAAAAAACTGAATAGTCAGGTGGGTTCAGGTGCGGACCTTTGGAGTTACGACGAGGCCAGATACGACTATAGTGACGATACCAGATGGGGTGAACTTAAACCGTGGATTATAGCATGGAAGGATGAAATGATGGAGGACATCGAAATGAATTATTTAGATGAAATTAAAGAATTTAATAATGATAAAAAACACATTTTATCTTTAGGGTTAGAGATTACTAATGATAGTAGTACGAAATCTGATAGATATGGTCGACAATGGGACAGAGCAAATGATGGAAACGTATTTCACCGATATTCGTTCAAGTATGGGGAAAATAATGGGTATACGGATAAAAATGTTAAAAAGACTTCGGATGGTAGATACCTTTATTATTATGGGTATATAATACAACATGAGGGTCACGTAGTTTGGTTAGAAACCGAGAAGGGTAGTGAGAAGTTTGAAAAACGATTATTTAGTATTGGTGAGATAGTTAACTTACTAAAACAACTTTCATTAGACTTGAATGAGGGTCGACTATTAGAACAAAAAGAAGAGAACATTGTCAGTTATTATGGGATAATGGGGGGGTTAGTACGTCACTATGGTGAGGACAATGTTTCACTAAATGGTGACCCGGCAAAAATAACCATATATAGTAAATCTATCGTAACGTGGGACGGGAAAGACTTATTAATGACTATCGATGGAAAGGTTAATCGAGTTAAGGTTACAGAGTACTCAAATACGAACATTAATGGTGAAGACGTAAGTTACCCATCAATTAAATACATCACAAATAGAATACCTAAAGTGGTGAGTACGAAAATAGAAACACCTAATAAGTTGAATAAGGATAACCGTACATTATTGGACGGAACTAAACTTAGAGCGTCTAAAACGTTTTGGACCGATTTAAAATCCCTTGAAGGTGCGATTGGGACCAATGGTAGTCCTGTTTTAAATGCCTATCGTTTAGGTGACGGTCGAACAACAATAGGATGGGGACATACAGGAGCGATGTCAGGTAAGACGCCGAAAATGGGTGATGTTATCACAAAAGAACAGGCACAGGAATTACTAAATGTTGACGCAACAGAGGCTGCGAATTGTGTTAGAAGGTTTTTAATGGGGTGGAAAAAACAAGGATTAAATTCATATATGATAACTCAAAATATGTTTGACGTACTAGTGTCATTATCATTTAATTCTGGTTGTCCGAACCTTAGAAGTTCAGAATTTATCAAATTAGTTAAGAAGGGTAAACATACCGAAGCTGCGAAGTTACTACCAACAGATAGTACTATGATTCATGGTGGGTTTACTAAAGGATTAACCGCTCGTAGAAAAAAAGAATCGAAACAGTTTTTAAAATAGATTGAGTTGAGCTCCTTCGTATTTTTCCTTAAGAAGAGTATAAAGTTTTTTCATTTCTCTCTCAGTTAACGAGACATGGTGTCTAGATTCGTATTGTTCGATTACTATACCCATGTTGTCTTCATCGAACACTACTAAGTCATCACTTAACCATGTAGTTTTTTCCGATTCATAATAGTCGTCTGATGAGTCGTTTACGTAAGTTGGGGATGACTCCTCAAAGTAGTATTTCTCATCATACCCATATTTGGATATGTTCAGTCCTGACTGTATTGCTCTTTCAACATCATCAATTCCAACAAATTCTCTTTCTGAATGCATATTATAATAACCACACGATATATTAATACAACATATTGGTAGTTTAGATGATAATACCATTACGTCAGTGAATGGGTGTGATTGTTCGATAAGTGGATTACCAAACGCCGACTCTATTTCAGGTTTTAAATCATTAATAAAGTCTCCGTTAGACTCGTATAATCTAACCCCTGACGATATTTCAGAGATTAAGTGGTCTCCGGGGGCATCATATTCACATATGAAAGACACATCATTAAAGAACTCTAAATCCGCTCCGTTTGACCCGATACAACCTATTTCCTCTGAAACGAAGAACGCCGCCTTACATCTCTCTAGGTTCCTAACCATCTCCAAACAAATGAAAATCCCACATTTATCGTCACCACCAATACCAGTTAATTCACCATTATCGTCTAACCCATAAAGGATATCAAACACATCATCCCCAAAATTCTTACCGAATGTCGGTGGTTTCTTAGAGACCCCTTGTTTAACGTTAATGTTGGTAATTTGATGTACAGTATCGGTATGAGATATATAACAGGGGTATAAATCACTAACCCCCTTTGTTACATATATATTAGAAATTTCATCAACATAGTAATCTACCTGTAACCCTAAGTGTATCATCTCATCTAACACATCTGTGATGTGTGAAACCATAAAATGCTCTTGCTCAGACTTACTAGGTACTGATAATAGGTCTTTGAATCTGTCTAATCTTTCTTTGTTCATTTCTTTGTGATTTTATTATCTACAAATATAGTATTTTATTTTTGAATGGCAAAGATTATTATGACTTTTCAGTCACAATAATCTTATCACTACCTTTAGTAACCTTAAGGGAATATTTTTTACCTTCCACTATGTTTTGTCTAAGTACCTCTTCTGAGATAAAGTCTTCTAAGTAGTCCTGAATCGCTCTACGAATAGGACGTGCCCCGAACTTACTGTCATACCCTTTATCTGAAATTAGTTCGGCAATTGATGGTCCCATCGTAATTCGATAACCTCGTTCAACTAACCTTTTAGTTAATTTTCCTAATTCAATTTTTACGATATCAGATACGTGTTTTTTCTCTAATGATTTAAAAACAATTATATCGTCTAATCTATTTAGGAATTCAGGTGCAAATTCATTTTTCAATGCTTTCTGTATGATACCTTTCGTTAATTCCTCACGTTGTGTTGCCAAAGAATCTGTGGTGAATCCAACTCCCGTTCCAAAGTCCTGAAGCTTACGTGCTCCTACGTTTGACGTCATAATGATAAGAGTATTCTTAAAGTTAATTTTACGTCCTAATCCGTCAGTTAAATGACCCTCATCTAATACTTGAAGTAATATGTTAAACACGTCTTTGTGTGCTTTCTCAATCTCATCGAAAAGTATTACCGAATATGGTTTATTCTTAACCTGTTCGGTTAACTGACCACCTTCATCGTGACCTACATATCCTGGGGGTGAACCCACTAAACGAGAGACAGAATGTTTCTCCATTAACTCCGACATATCGACACGAATCATTGCCGACTCATCGCCGAATATTTCACGAGCCAGTGTCTTTGCTAAGTGAGTCTTACCAACTCCAGTAGACCCTAAGAATATAAACGACCCAATCGGTCTGTTTGGTTCTTTAATTCCCACTCGATTTCTACGGATAGCCTTTGCTATTTTCTTAACTGCTTCGTCCTGACCAATTACGTTCTGTTTAATATTATCTTCTAACGATAAAAGAGATTCCGACTCATTACTATCTAAACGCGTAATTGGTATTTTAGTCATGTCTGAGACTATTTGATAAACATCCTCCTCATAGATTTTAGTCCTATCTTCGTTTTGTTTACGTTCCCACTCAGTCTTCTCGGTATCTAATTTACTGAGTAGTTTCTTCTCTTGGTCACGAAGTTCCGCTGCGATTTCATAGTTTTGGTTCTTAACCACGTCTAACTTCTTTTTCTTAATAACATGGACCTCTTCCTTCAATTCCTCCAAAAATTCAGGGAGTTTAACCTCAACCTGAGCCTTAGCCCCGACCTCATCTAAAATGTCGATAGCCTTATCAGGAAATTCACGGTCGGTGATATATCTCTCGGCTAACACGACACAAGCCTTTAATGACTCATCAGTATAAACCACTTTATGGTGGTCCTCATATTTCCCTTTAATGTTATTAAGGATTATTAGTGTCTCTTCCATTGTCGCCGCTTCCACCATGACCTTTTGGAATCTACGCTCTAATGCCCCATCCTTTTCGATGTTCTCACGATACTCATCTAATGTTGTAGCACCAATACATTGAATCTCACCACGAGATAGTGCTGGTTTAATTATATTAGACGCATCTAACGAACCTGATGAGTTACCGGTACCTATAATTGTATGAATTTCATCGATGAATACAATAACATTATCGTTATCCTGTAATTCCTCTAAAATTGCTTTTAGACGTTCTTCGAACTGTCCACGGTATTTAGTAC
>Ga0308004_10000041_pt1 | contig 65895 bp, 62 predicted proteins | sample Neamet38_FD_203156 | JGI IMG/M metagenome (GOLD analysis project Ga0308004, IMG submission 203156) | Marine microbial communities from water near the shore, Antarctic Ocean - #38 | ecosystem: Environmental > Aquatic > Marine > Unclassified | place: Southern Ocean | collected 2014-06-06 | reverse complement strand
ATAGCGCTTCTAATCTTTAATTTATTTCTTACAATGCCTGTGTCTAACAATAAAGATTGAAACTTACTTTCTGGGTAGATTGCAATTTTACGGTAATCGAAATTGTCAAAAGCTTTTCTAAAATTTTCTCTTTTATTTAAAATAGTGATCCAACTTAAACCCGCTTGAAAAGTTTCTAAAATTAAAAACTCAAAAAGTGTTGCATCATCAAAAACAGGTTTACCCCATTCTTTGTCATGATATTCTTCATATAATTTACTATCCGTAACCCAAAAACATCTTTGCTGCATTTATTTTATTTTAATTGGCTTGATAGCAATTTGTCTTTCGTTTACATATTTAAAAACACCATCTCCAAAGAAACCGGCCTCTTCAAGCATAATTCTAATCTCTTTATTCCACTCTTTTATGGCAACCGTAGTATTTAACTCTATAGCATATACTGTGTTTTTATGAAGCGCATAATCTCCATTAAAAGGAACTCCATTTTGAGCATCCCACATACCAATAGTAGTACCTGCACTATGACCGTATTTTCCTAAAGGATGTGTATAAATTGAGGGCCTTAAGCCTTCTTTCCTTCCTTGAATTAAAGAGGCTTTTAAAATTTCATTTCCAGTAGCTCCAAGGCTCATATTACTTGTAAGAATATCTTGAACTCTGTTTCCTTTTTCAAAAGCTTCTTTTAAAAAAACAGGCACTTCATCTTCACCGTCATTTAAAATGTAGGCATGCTGCTGGCAGTCTGTATTTAAACCTATGTATGTAATTCCAAAATCACAATGCAGTAAATCTCCTTTTTGTATTATTTTTTCTGCCTTCTCTTTAGAAAAAGATTCGATATGAGATTTTAATACCTCTTTATTTCTTTGAACATCTACCGTTGGATGAAACCATGTTTCTAGACCTAAATCCGTAACTTTTTGACGCATAAACCAAACAAGATCTTCTGTCGTGGTTATTCCTGGTTGAATTACTTTTTCCGAAAAAGCTTCCCCTATAATATCATGTGTTGTTTTAACTAACTTTTTATAAAGCGTCATCTCCATTTCACTTCTTGTTTCTATCCAACCAATGGCTAATTTTTCTGCAGAAACTAATCTATTTTGATATGTCTCAGGAAGGTTTGCTACCAACTCGTCAAAATCTGTTTTCACCAATCCGTCTGCTAAAGCAAAGTGTTTAGAAAAATTAATTCCAATTTTGTCAGGATTTCGTGAAACAATAATATCCACTAAGGCTTTCCATTGATTTGGTTCTTTTTCCTTGTCCCAAGAAGACTGTATACTTTTACCAATATTGTATCTTGCCACTGCTAATCTTTCAATTATACCCTCTTTTTTATTTCTATAAAAAACAATAATTCTTCTTCTTCTTGCGTTTAACCAAGTTGCAGGTAGCATTGTTTTTAACACTGGATCTTCATTGTATTCTCTAGATATTAACAACCACATATCTATGTTTGCATTCTCCATTAAACCTGGTAAAAGGTTCTGAAATCTATCTTCTAAAATTTCATCTTTTAAAAGTGCTCTTTCTTTTTCTGGTAAAATCTGAGTGAATGAAATCTGAGTGAAAAATAATAGCACAAATACAATTGTTCTCATAAATAGTCATTTTAAATACCCTTAAATTTACTATTAAATCATCTCAAAATCAATTAATTTTAAAATAATTTTTGCAACTTTACGTATCATAAAGATTAAAACAATGAAACTACTCTCACAATTTTTACTCCTAATTTGTATAATATACTCTTTTGGATCGTGCAGTTCACTGCCCATAAATAAAACAAAACTACCCAAAGAAGCGCCTGTTGTAATTAAAAATAACAGTTTAGAATATGAAATAATGATTATAGATATTGGCTTTACTGCATACCTAGCAAGCACTGCAAAACCAGAAGGTTTCTATACTCAAAAATACATGGAAAGTAGAAATAGTATTTGGGTTACAAATTGGAATTCGAGGGCTCAAAGTCCCAGCAGGTTTGATACTAGAATTTATGAAAACCGAATAGATTACCAATCTCAAGAAGATTACGGCTATGAAGTAAATTATAAGCTTTTTAATTACTTTTTATTTGCTCAAAGAAAATATAAAATAAACTTAGGAGGTGGTTTTAGAAGCGGAAGAATTAATTAAATTTTCTGATAAGAAATAAAGCTATAATCATGCTCATTTTTTTCATCAGCTTTAAAATCTTGTCTAGCTACTTCTTTCCAAATTTTGGTATCTATATTAGGGAAATAAACATCTGCTTCAAAATTATTATGAACCAATGTAATATCTAATTGTTCTGCTAAATCTTTGGCAATAGTCTCTGTGTAAATTTGAGCACCACCAATTATAAATATTTGTGCTTCTGCTTTGGCCATCTCTATTGCTTCTTCTAAGCTATTCGCAATTAAGCACCCTTCCTTAAAATAACTTTTATTTCTAGTGATGATTATTGTCGTTCGGTTTGGTAGAGGTTTCCCGATAGATTCATACGTATTTCTACCCATTAAAATATAATGACCAGTAGTTACTTTTTTAAATCTTTTTAAATCCGCAGGTAAATGCCAAATTAAATCATTGTCTTTTCCTAAAGCGTTATTTTTTGCAATTGCAGCTATTACTGTAATCATAAATTAAATGAGTTTCTACAAAAATAAGAGAAATGATTTCAGATTTAACCTTTTTATCTCCTTTTCATTAGAAAAAGGCAAAAACAGAAGAGACTACAAAGCTAAGGCTCTAAAAATCAACAAACAAAAAAACTATTTTAACAACAATAAATGAAACCTGCAAATATATTTAATTGTTTGATACTTTTATAAAGAACACATAAACTAAAGGGTCTAACTGAAATAATCAGGCTGATACAAAAAAAACTCCTTTTCTATGTTTTATATGTAGCTGTTTTAAACAGCTACTTTTCCTTTAATATGAGGATGTGGATTGTAATCTAATAATTCAAAATCTTCAAAAGTAAAGTCTTCTATATTTGTTATTGCCGCATTCATTTTCATTTTCGGTAAAGGTCTAATATCTCTCGATAATTGCAATTCTAACTGCTCTGTATGGTTGTTATAAATATGTGCATCTCCAAAAGTATGAATAAACTCTCCTGCTTCGTAACCACAAACTTGTGCCATCATCATTGTAAACAAAGCGTAACTTGCAATATTAAAAGGAACTCCTAAAAAGATATCTGCACTTCTCTGATATAATTGACAAGATAATTTACCATCTGCAACATAAAATTGAAAAAAAGCATGACAAGGCGGCAAAGCGGCCTTACCATTAGCAACGTTCTCTGAAAAACTTACAGAAGTATCTGGCATTACTGATGGATTCCATGCGGCAACCATCATTCTTCTAGAATTAGGATTGGTTTTTAAGGTAGTTATAACTTCTTTTAATTGATCTATATCATCACTATTCCAATTACGCCATTGATGGCCATAAACCGGGCCCAAATCTCCATTTTCATCCGCCCAAGAATTCCATATTTTTACACCATTGTCTTGTAAATATTTAATATTTGTATCTCCTTTTATAAACCAAAGTAACTCATAAATAATAGATTTTAAATGCAGCTTCTTAGTGGTAACCATTGGAAAACCCTCACTTAAATCAAAACGCATTTGATACCCAAAAACACTTTTTGTTCCTGTACCTGTTCTATCTCCTTTTTCGTTTCCGCTCTCTAAAACGTGTTTTACTAAGTCGTGATATTGTTTCATTTTAGTATGTAATCTTTAATTATTTCTTCGATTATACTTTTTGTAGTAAACCTTTGTAAAAATAAAAAAGCTTCTACCATTTTTGGCGAAGCTTTATAAATGATATTTTAAAGTTATTAACGATTTAAGGATAACCTTTTTTATAATTTCCTAACAGTAATTTATTACTATCCTATAATCATTCCTGCAATTGTTGCAGACATTAAAGAAGCAATAGTACCACCAATTAAGGCCTTCATTCCAAACTCTGATAATGTTTTACGCTGTCCTGGCGCTAAAGAACCAATACCCCCAATTTGAATTCCAATAGACGCAAAATTTGCAAAACCACACAACATGTAGGTTGCCATAATAATAGATTTATTATACGCTAAATGCGTTGCGCTTGCCACGTCTTTTAATTCTGCTAATTGTATATATCCTACAAATTCACTTGCTGCTAGCTTAATACCTAATAATTGCCCCATCAACGTCATATCTGCCGTTGGCACGCCTATTAGCCACATTAATGGTGCAAATGCATACCCTAATATAAATTCTATAGAAAGCTTGTCATAAGCCGTATGTGCCGCAATTAAATCATTTAAAGAAGTAAGATTTCCTATTAAGCCTAAACCACCATTTAACATTGCTATAACCGCTACAAAAACCAATAACATGGCACCTACATTTACAGCCAAACGCAAACCTTCTGTGGTTCCGTTTGCAATAGCATCTAATATATTTGAACCTATTTTTTCTTGTGAAACAGCAACATCTGTATTTACTTCTTCTGTTTGCGGATATAAGATTTTAGAAATTACAATTGCACCCGGAGCGGCCATTACAGAGGCAGCTAATAAATGTTTTGCAAAAACCAATTCTAATTCTTTATCTCCACCACCTAGAAACCCAATGTAAGCTGCTAAAACAGCGCCTGCAACAGTTGCCATACCGCCAATCATAACCAAAAGCATTTCAGATTTATTCATCTTCTCTAAATATGCTTTAATTAACAAAGGTGCTTCTGTTTGTCCTAAAAAAATATTCCCTGCAACAGACAAACTTTCCATCCCAGAAATACCTAAAAACTTAGACAATCCGATAGCTAACATTTTAACAATCCATTGAATAACACCTAAATAAAATAATAAGGATGTTAATGCTGAAAAGAAAATAATCGTTGGTAATACTTGAAAAGCAAAAATATACCCAAAAGAATCCATGTCTGAAATTAAACCTGCAAACAAAAATGAACTTCCTGCTTTGGTATATTCTAAAATTTCAATAAAAAGCTTTCCAACTAACTCAAATGCTTTTTGAATAAATGAAACTTTTAAGACACCTATTGCAATTACTAATTGAAGCGATAATCCAATAGCTGCTTTTTTCCAGCTTATTGCTTTTCTATTCGCACTAAATAAAAATGCAATAAATATTAAAGAAAACATTCCTAAAACACCCCTCCAGAAACTTGTAAATGTAAAACTACCACTCTCAATTATACCTACTTCTTTTTGTATAGTTTCTGCATTATCTTCTAATGCAACTTCTACTACAAGTTCTTCTTTAGTTTCTGGCGTTACTATTACTTTTGCATCTTCTTGCAACGCAGAGGAAGGCGCTTCTATTATAACAGCATTATTTTTTGATTCTTTTGTTACCTCTTGACCTAAAAAAGAGAATGAGACAAAACAAAAAGCAATTAAAAATAAATTTTTCATACGTATGTTAGTTTTAAGATCTTTTACTAATTTCATCTCTAATTTTTGCAGCCAATTCATAATTTTCATCAGAAACGGCTTTATCTAATTGTTCATTTAATTCAGAGGTAGATACCTTTGAAGGTGAAGATCCTGCATCCAATCCTAATAAATTTTCTGTACCTGAAGAAATTTCTTCTGTTTCAGAAAGATCATTTAAACCTAATTCATCTTCTATTTTTAAAAATACACCAGCCTTATCTAAAATATTTTCATACGTAAAAATTGGGGCTTCAAAACGAACTGCAATCGCAATTGCATCTGATGTTCTTGCATCTACAACCTCTTCTATGCCATCTTTTTCACAAATTAGACTAGAGAAGAAAACTCCATCTACTAATTTATGAATAATAACTTCTTTAATCTCTATAAAAAAACGATCTGAAAAAGTTTTAAACAAATCGTGCGTTAAGGGTCTTGGAGGTCTAATTTCTTTTTCTAAAGCAATGGCTATTGATTGAGCTTCAAAAGCACCAATAATAATGGGTAAAGTTCTGCTTCCCTCCATTTCACTTAAGACTAGTGCATATGCACCAGTTTGTGTCTGACTGTAAGAAATTCCTTTTATTGTTAGTTTTATTAAACTCATATATCTTTCTGCATAAAAAATAGCTAGTTAAATAAGTAGGTTTAGCCAGTTTTAGGGGGACAATTTACTAAAAATTATATGGCAAAACAGTTATTATTTCTTGAATTTAGTTTTTTATAAGAACTAAAGTCTTTTTATGGAATAAAGTGATTATTTAAACTCTTTTCTTTTGACGATTTGTAAAGATTTAAATTAAAAAAGCATGGCTTTCTAAAAGCTATTAATCTGGTTTAACCACAAATAATAAAAACAGCTATCCTCATAAAAAAACCTATCAAAATATTAATTTTTGATAGGTTTTTAAAATATTTTAAAAAATATATTAAGCTGCTTTAAATGCTTTTAGTTTTTCTATTAATTTAGGAATCACCTCAAACGCATCACCTACAACACCATAATCTGCGGCTTTAAAAAACGGCGCTTCTGGGTCTGTATTAATCACTACTTTTACTTTAGATGCATTTATTCCTGCCAAATGCTGAATGGCACCAGAGATACCAATTGCAATATATAAATTAGAAGCTACAGGTTTCCCTGTTTGCCCTACATGTTCTCCATGAGGTCTCCAACCTAAATCTGAAACCGGCTTAGAACACGCTGTTGCAGCACCTAAAACAGCTGCTAATTCATCAATCATTCCCCAATTTTCAGGTCCTTTTAAACCTCTACCTGCAGAAACTACAGTATCGGCATCTGCAATAGTTACTTTACCCGTAACTCTTTCCACACTTTCAGATTTTACACCAGAAGTTGCAATTGTTGCATCAAAAACCTCTAAAGTTCCTGCCACCGGGTTTTCATGAATTCCGTAAGAATTCTTAGCCAAACCAATTACTTTTTTCTCTGTAGAAATAATTGTATTTGAAAACGCCTTATTAGAAAATGCTTTTCTCTGCACTGTAAAAGGGTTTATAACAGAGGGCGCTGATACTGTATTAGAAGCATAACCCGCTTCTAAACTAACAGCTACTAATGGCGACAAATACAAACCGTTAATACTAGAATCTACCACAACAATAGTTGCATTTTCTTTAACTGCAGCTTCTGTAATAACAGCAGCATATTCTTTGGCATTAAAAGTTTTAAAAACATCGTTTGAAACCGTTAATACTTTTTCTGCTCCGTAGGTATATAATTCTGTTGCATCTGTTGCATTCATTGTTACAACTACTAGATTACTATCTAATTGTTCTGCAACTTTCTTTCCGTATGAAACTACTTCAAAAGCAGTTTTCTTAAATTTTCCGTCTGTTGAATCGGCAAAAACTAAAACTGACATATATTTTTTGTTTAATTGTTAAACTGTTTAATTTTTCAATCGCAAACTGGCCTCATTGTTCGTTGTAATTTTTACAATTAAACGCTTAAACAATTTACCAATTATACGTTATATTACTTTTGCTTCGTTGTGCAACAAGTTAATTAACTCATCTAAATTGTCTGCATCTATAAGTTTAACAGCTCCCTTTGGTGCTGGTTTTTCAAAAGAGGCTACAGAGGTTGAAGCTTCAGAACTTGTTGGCTCTAAAACCTGCAAGGGCTTTTTACGCGCCATCATAATTCCTCTCATATTAGGTATGCGCAAATCTTTTTCTTCTACAATTCCTTTTTGCCCACCAACCACTAAGGGTAATGCAGTAGATAATGTTTCATTACCTCCATCAATTTCTCTTTTTGCAGTTACATTTGTGCCATCTACCTCTACTTCTACACAACCGTTTACAAAATTAAAATCTACTAAAGATGCCAACATACCAGGAACCATTTGTCCGTTATAATCTGCAGATTCTTTTCCTGCTAAAACCAAATCATACCCACCATTCTTTACAACCGCTGCCAATTCCTTTGCAACTAAAAAACCATCTGTAGGATTTATATTTATTCTAACAGCGTCATCTGCACCAATAGCAAGGGCTTTTCTAAGAGTTGTCTCTGTTTCTACACCACCAACATTTACTACTGTTACCGTAGCACCTTGTTTTTCTTTAAACCACATTGCTCTTGTTAAACAAAACTCATCATAAGGATTAATTACAAACTGTACTCCGTTTTTGTCAAACTCAGTGTCATTATTTGTGAAATTAATTTTCGAAGTTGTGTCAGGCACATGACTAATACAAACTAATATTTTCATAAATTATAATTTTATATTCTTTCTTACGGACGAAATTACGCCTTTTTTTTAATTTACTATGCATGCATAGTAAATTATTTAATTTTTTAACAATTAAAAAAGACCTAATTACTTGTAATCTCTTCTCAATCGTAAAATTTACGAATACAAACCCTGTTGAATCAAGCCTAAAAAAATTAAGAAAAGTGATAAAAAAATCACCAAATAAATAACTTTTTCCCGTATGAATAATAAAAACACAAGAACCCAACAGTTTAGAGCCATTTCACAAACGAAAACGATATCGAAATGTTTGTTAGTCATTTATAAAAGATATTAAATATTTCATTACTTTTGCTACACTTAAATTAATAACAATTTATATTCGATGAAAACAGTTCAATTCAGACAGGCAATTTGTGAAGCCATGAGCGAAGAAATGCGCAGAGATGAAAGCATTTATTTAATGGGTGAAGAAGTTGCAGAATACAATGGAGCCTATAAAGCTAGTAAAGGAATGTTAGACGAGTTTGGTGCAAAAAGAGTTATAGATACTCCTATTGCAGAACTTGGTTTTGCAGGGATTGCAATTGGTTCTGCCATGAATGGTAACAGACCTATCGTAGAATATATGACGTTTAATTTCTCTTTAGTTGGAATTGACCAAATTATAAATAACGCCGCAAAAATTAGACAAATGTCTGGTGGGCAATTTAATTGTCCTATTGTTTTTAGAGGCCCAACCGCTTCTGCAGGTCAATTAGGTGCAACGCACTCGCAAGCTTTTGAAAACTGGTTTGCAAATACACCAGGTTTAAAAGTTATTGTTCCTTCGAACCCTTATGACGCAAAAGGCTTATTAAAGGCTGCTATTAGAGATGATGATCCAGTAATTTTCATGGAGTCTGAACAAATGTATGGAGACAAAATGGAAATTCCTGAAGGGGAATATATTATTCCTATTGGCGTTGCAGATATTAAAAGAGAAGGTACAGATGTAACAGTTGTTTCTTTTGGGAAAATAATTAAAGAAGCTTACAAGGCTGCAGATGAACTAGCTAAAGAAAATATTTCTATTGAAATTATCGATTTAAGAACGGTACGTCCTATGGATCATGCAGCTATTTTAAAATCAGTAAAGAAAACAAATAGATTGGTGATTTTAGAGGAAGCTTGGCCTTTTGCAAGTGTTTCTTCTGAAATTACATATAGAATACAACAAGAAGCCTTTGATTTCTTAGATGCACCAATTAAAAGAATTACAACAGCAGATACACCTGCACCATATTCTCCGGTATTATTTGAAAAATGGATTCCAAATGCAAATGATGTTATAAAAGCTGTTAAAGAGGTACTTTATAAATAAATAAAATCTTATATAAATTCAAAAAATCCTTTTTTCTAAATTGAAAAAAGGATTTTTTAATGAATCTGCCTCTTCTATTTTATGCGAAAAGCATTGCGTAAATTGAACACCAATAATACTGAAAAACTTACTAAATTCACTATTTTTGCACCAAGTCTAAAAAAATTACAAGAACTATGAGCCAAAAAGAAAATACAACTTTCGATGTTTTAATTGAAATACCAAAAGGAAGTAGAAATAAATATGAATACGACTTTGATTTAAATAAAATTCGTTTCGATAGAATGCTATTCTCTTCTATGATGTATCCTGCAGATTATGGGTTTGTACCAGAAACTTTGGCACTAGATGATGACCCGTTAGATGTTTTAGTATTAGGCCATGAACCAACTTTTCCAATGTGTGTTATTGAAGTAAAACCAATTGGAGTTTTTCACATGACAGATGAAAAAGGGCCAGATGAAAAAATTATCTGTGTTCCTATTTCAGATCCTATTTGGAATGATAAAAGTGATATTTCAGATTTAAATCCACATAGACTAAAAGAAATTGAACATTTTTTTAAAGTATATAAAGATTTAGAAAAGAAAAAAGTAGATGTTGGTGGTTGGGGAGATGCCGCAGAAGCTACTCAAATTTTTCACGCATGCGTTGAAAGATACAAAAAAAGCGCCTACAAAAAGACGGATAAATTCAAGATTTAATAAAACACATGCCCATATTTTACCAACCTCTTAAAATTAACTTTTTAAGAGGTTTTTTATTTCTGTTTGATTTTATTACATTTACGACCTTTTAACACAAACAAAATAAAATAATATATGGAATCAATGATGATTTGGATGCCAATTGCAATGGCTATTTTAGGATTAGCATACATGCTAATTAAAAAATCTTGGGTAATGAAACAAGATGCAGGCGATGGAAAAATGAAAGAAATTTCTGATCACATCTATGAAGGAGCGCTAGCTTTTTTAAACGCCGAATATAGACTTTTAGCAATTTTTGTAGTTGGAGCAAGTATTGTTCTAGCTGGAATTGCTTTTTATATGGACAGTACTTATTTAATAGTAGTTGCCTTTATTATTGGAGCTATATTTTCTGCATTTGCAGGAAACATGGGAATGAAAATTGCTACCAAAACAAATGTTAGAACTACACAAGCTGCAAAAACAAGTTTACCAAATGCATTAAAAGTTTCTTTTGGTGGTGGTACTGTAATGGGACTTGGAGTTGCCGGTTTAGCTGTTTTAGGTTTAACAGCATTTTTTATATTCTTCTTTCACCATTTTATGGATGGAGTATGGACTTCTACAACAGATATGACTGTTGTTTTAGAAGCACTAGCAGGTTTCTCTTTAGGAGCTGAGTCTATTGCTTTATTTGCAAGAGTTGGTGGTGGTATATATACCAAAGCTGCAGATGTTGGAGCGGATTTAGCAGGTAAAGTACAAGCAGATATTCCAGAAGATGACCCAAGAAACCCAGCAACTATTGCTGATAATGTTGGAGACAATGTTGGAGATGTTGCAGGTATGGGAGCTGATTTATTTGGTTCTTATGTAGCAACTGTATTAGCTGCAATGGTTTTAGGAAATTATGTAATTAAAGATATGGGGGGTGCTATTCAAGATGCCTTTGGCGGAATTGGACCAATCTTACTACCAATGTCTATTGCTGGTGTCGGTATTATTATTTCTCTGATTGGAACACTTTTAGTTAAAATTTCTTCTAACGATGCAAAAGAAGCAGACGTTCAAAAAGCACTAAATATTGGAAACTGGGCATCTATAGGAATGGTTGCCGTAGCATGTTATGGCTTAGTTACTTGGATGTTACCAGAAACCATGCAAATGGATTTCTTTGGTGAAGGTCTTCAAGATATTTCATCAATGAGAGTATTTTATGCATGTTTAGTTGGTTTAGTTGTGGGTGCAGGAATCTCTGCATTTACAGAATACTACACAGGTTTAGGTTCTAAACCAATTTTAAAAATAGTACAACAGTCTTCTACAGGAGCAGGAACAAATATTATTGCTGGTTTAGCTACCGGTATGATTTCTACGTTTTCTTCTGTATTATTATTTGCTGCTGCAATATGGTCTTCATATGCTTTAGCAGGTTTTTACGGAGTTGCTTTAGCCGCCTCTGCGATGATGGCAACTACAGCAATGCAATTAGCTATTGATGCTTTTGGACCTATTGCTGATAACGCAGGTGGTATTGCAGAAATGAGTGAGCAAGATCCTATTGTTAGAGAGCGTACAGATATTTTAGATGCTGTTGGTAATACAACCGCTGCAACTGGTAAAGGTTTTGCTATTGCTTCTGCGGCATTAACTTCTTTGGCTTTATTTGCTGCTTACGTCACTTTTACAGGAATAGACGGAATTAACATCTTTAAAGCGCCAGTTTTAGCAATGCTATTTGTGGGTGGTATGGTACCTGTAGTATTCTCTGCATTGGCAATGAATGCTGTTGGTAAAGCTGCAATGGAAATGGTAAATGAAGTGGTAAGACAGTTTAAAGAAATTCCAGGAATTATGGAAGGTACTGGGAAACCAGAATACGATAAGTGTGTTGCTATTTCTACAAAAGCATCTTTAAAAGAAATGATGTTACCAGGTCTTTTAACCATCGGTTTTCCAATACTTGTAGTACTAGTTGGTAAATTAGTGTATCAAGAAAACAATATGTTAGTTGCAGAAATGTTAGGTGGTTATATGGCTGGTGTTACCGTTTCTGGTGTACTTTGGGCAATCTTCCAAAACAACGCCGGTGGTGCTTGGGACAATGCTAAAAAATCTTTTGAAGCAGGTGTAGAGATTAATGGGGTAATGACGTACAAAGGTTCTGAAGCGCATAAAGCTGCAGTAACTGGTGATACTGTTGGAGATCCTTTTAAAGATACTTCTGGACCTTCTATGAACATCTTAATTAAACTTACCTGTTTAATTGGTTTGGTAATTGCGCCTATTTTAGGGGGGCATTCAAATACCAATTCACACAGCGAAGAGATTAGAAAAGAAGTTCGTGTAGAAATTAAAGGAGATACTTCTGAAATGGCTGCGGCAACAATTACAACTGCCACGACTGTTAACGGAAAAACAACAACGAATACTCAAGAGATTGAAGGTACGGTTGAAGAAATAGAAAAAAAAGCGAATGAAGCAGGAACAATTGTTTCTGTGAATGTTCAAAAAGATACTAAAAAAGAATAATTTTAGATAACTTCAATAAAAACATCCTTCTAAAAACTAGAAGGATGTTTTTTGTTTTTATAAATCTTCTAAGACAAATTGAAACTTACTATTTGTAGACTTTTGAGCAAGACAATTAATTGCAGCTTCTGGTAATTGTAACACTCTAGGGTAACCTCCAGTAACCTGGCAATCTTTCATCAAAATAATAAACTTTCCAGACGGCGTTAACTGCACAGTTCCTGGTAAAACAGCGCTTGTTAAAATACTTGGCAAACTGTTCTTTAATACTTCATTTAATCGGTACCCCATTCTATTAGCGTCTTTAGAAACGGAAAACATCTTCAAAAATAATTCTTCTTGTTGTTGGTTCTCTAATAACTCAAACTCAGGTCCTTTATAGCATTTAATTTCTTTTAAATTAAAATGTGCTTTATTTATTTTGATAGATGAATAGGCACCTAATTCACTTTTTAAAATTTCTAAAATTGGAATTTTCATTCCTTTTTGCAAAACAAAAGCCTCTGTAATTCCTTTATAAAAACTTCTACTATTTAACTTTACTTCGGATTGAACCCCGCCAGCAACGGCAAAATAGCATCTTAAACCATAACTTGCCTTTCCAAATGATAAAATATCATTTTTTGAAACTCTTATTTTTTTATTTAATCCAATTGCTTTTTGGTTTATTTGTGGAGAGAAATCGGCACCAGAAATACATATAAAAGTGTCACAGAAAAATTGAAACTCGCAACCAAAAGTAATTTCAATTACGGCGGCCTCTAAAGAATTATTTAAAACACTATTAGAAATATCAGCAGCATAACTATCCATAACGCCAGAAAACGGCACACCAATCTTAGCAAAGCCAAATCTACCTTTATCTTGTATGGTGTTAAAAAAACCTGGCTTTAAAACTTTAAGCATGATACACTGTTTTAGAAATTTCATAGGAAGCCTCTTTTACTTCTTTCTCTATTTTTAAAAACTCCATTTTACTAATAGCTACAAATCTTATAAAATCGCCTGCTTTTGCAAAACACGGATGCTCTAGCTCGATATCGAAAAAATTAACTGGTGTTTTGCCTATAATATTCCAACCACCAGCACTATCTGTTGGATATACACCTGTTTGCTTTCCTCCTATTGCAATAGCTCCTTTTGCTATTTGTAATCTAGGAGTTGCTTTTCTCTCAAAAAATAATCGCTCGTCTAAACCTCCTAAATAAAGGAAACCAGGAAGAAAACCGATGAAATAGACACGGTATTGTTTTTCTGAATGTAGTTTACAAATTTCTGACACTTCTAAACTAGATGTTTTGGCCATTTCTTCTAAATCAACACCAAAATCTAAATCATAACAAACAGGAATTTCCCAAATAAAAGCCTTTTTTGTTAGTGCTTTATATGTTGATTTATAAATTTTTTTTAAATTTTTTACTTCACTTAAGTAATTAAAATATTTATTTTTAAAAACAATAGTTAACGAGCTATAACCAATAATTACAGCTACTATATTATCGTCTTTTATGCCCTCTATTTTAGACTGAAATTCTAAAATATCGTCAGAAATAGAGATGGAAATCTCAGCCTCCCACGCTATCAAAATTGCGGCATCTCCAAAAGGTGTGTATGTAGTTTTATGCTCCAATCGCTATATTATTCTTCTTTAATTCACCTACTAAAAAAGATATTAATCCAATGGCATTTTTAGTATCGCCATGCAGACAAAAAGTATCTACTTTTATTTCCTTTTCAAAACCAGAAACAGTTTTTACTTTCTTTTTTTTTATAATGTATAAGACATGGTTTACAACCTCTTGGGGATTTATAATTAGAGCATTATAAGAACTTCTAGAAACTAAAGATAAATCATCATTATAATTTCTATCGGCAAAAGCTTCATACTTAATATTTATGTTATTTTCTAAAGCAACTTTTGCTATTTCAGAATGATAAGGAACATATAAAAAACAATCCTTTACATACTTTTTTATAATTCTAATAAATTTCTGAGCTTCATTTCTATCTTTAGCTATTAAGTTATAAAGTGCACCGTGTGGCTTTATATGGTGCATTTTTTGGTTAAAATTTGCCATACTCACTAAAAACAAGTCTAATTGTGCTTCGATACTCTGTTTTAAAGCTACTTCAGAAATATCTAGAAATTTTCTTCCAAAGTTCTTTTGATCTAAAAAAGAAGGATGCGCACCCATAAGCACATTATTTTTAACAGCTAATTCTATTGTTTCATCTATCGTGTCTTTATCTCCAAAATGACCTCCACAAGCAATGTTACAAGAAGAAATAAAAGGCATTATTAAATGCTCATTATGCATTCCTTCGCCAACATCACAATTTAAATCAATCTTCATTTATAACAAATTTAAAACTTTTAAAATTCCTTTTACTCCTAAAAAAATAGCAATACATAAAATAAGAATTCCTAAAACATTCTGAGTTTTAGTATTTATATAAATTCCTAAAACAGATTTTTTATTCACAATCCACAGTAAAATACCTGCAATTATTGGCAATAACATGCCGTTTGCAACTTGTGCAAATTTTATAATTTCTATCGGTTTTATTCCTATGGAAGAAAATAAAACACCCAAGCATAAAATAGCAATCCAGACAAATCTAAATTTTTTAGATTTTAAACCACCAGACCACCCCAAGCAACCTTTTGCAACATAAGCGGCAGCTAAAGGCGCTGTTATTGCAGAAGTTATTCCTGCTGCAAATAAACCCAAAGCCATAAAGTATTTTGCAAAATCACCAAATAAAGGTGCTAAGCCTTTTGCCAAATCTGCAGCATTTGTAATATCTGTAGTTTGTATTGCCGCAGCAGAAATTATAATTGCCATAGAAACCAAACCCCCTAAAATAATTGAAATAATAGTATCTTTTTTAGCAAAGGATAAATCTTCTTTTTTATGCCAACGTTCTTTTACCAAAGCAGCATGCAAAAATAAATTATAAGGCACTACAGTTGTACCCACCAAACCTATTATTGTTAAAATACTTTTCTCAGGAAACTTCGGAACAAAGAGCCCATTTAAAACCTCTAAAATATTGGGTTTTGTAATAATTGCCGTTGCTACAAAAGAAACACTCATTAATAATACTAAAGAAATTAAGGCTTTTTCTAAAAACTTATAATTACCAATATAAAGAAGAAGAAATGCAATAAAACCAATTAGTAAACTCATTAAATTGATAGACATATTGCCTAGAGAAAGACTGTATTTCCCTAAAATACTTTCTAACCCTAAAAGACCACCACTAATATTTCCTGCTTCATAAGACGCATTTCCAACAACAACGGCAGATAAAATTAAAACTGTAATCCCTTTTCGTAAAAAAGGTGTTTTAATTTCTTCTCGAATGACTTCAGACAATCCTTTTTGAGAAATAATGCCCAATCTTGCTGCCATTTCTTGTAAAACAATAGTAGCAATTATAGAAAGCAACATTGCCCATAGCAAATTGAAACCAAAATTTACGCCGGCTAAAGTGCATAATGTAACAGTACCTGGACCAATAAAAGCCGCTGCTACTAAAGTTCCTGGACCTAGATTTTTGAAAATATTTTTAATCATTTAAATAGTCGATTGTTAAAGCGGTCATTGTTTTTACTCCTAAGACAAAGCCACTTTCGTCAATGACAAAATCTGGTGTATGATGACCGGATGCATCTTCTGTTTTTACCTCTAAAGATTTTCCTCCTAAAAAGAAATACAATCCAGGTATTTTTTGCTGGTAAAATGAGAAATCTTCAGCACCTGTAATGGCACTTATTTTAACAACATTTTCAGCACCTGCAGTTCGTTGCAAAGTAGGCAACATTTTTTCTGTTAATTTGATATGATTGTACGTAATTGGCAAACCTTTTGTAATTTCTATCGTAGCTTCTGCCCTGTGTACTTTTGCAATTGCAGGGACCATTTCCTTCATTCTATCATTAATAAATTTCTGCATGTCATAATCTAAAGTACGAATTGTGCCCACTAATTTTGCGCTTTCGGGAATAATATTAGAGCGGATTCCTGCATTGATCATCCCTACGGTAATGACGGCGCCTTCCTTTGTTAGTTCTGCTTCTCTACTAATTATGGTTTGCAAACCTTGTATGATACTTGCTGCAGTTAATATTGGGTCTACACCGCTCCAAGGTCTAGAACCATGTGCTTGTTTTCCTTTAATATTGATTTCAAAATCTTGGGCTGCTGCCATAATTCCGCCTGACTTGTATTTAATAGTTCCCACGTCTGTTGCAGAATTGATGTGCAATCCAAAAATAGCATCTACATCAGGGTTTTTTAAAACATTTTCTTTGACCATTAATTCTGCGCCACCTTCTTCTCCTTTTGGAGGGCCTTCTTCTGCAGGTTGAAAAATGAACTTCACCGTTCCTTTAATTTCGCTTTTCATTTTAGAAAGTACTTCTGCAGCTCCCATTAAAATAGCCACATGCGTATCATGACCACAAGCGTGCATAACACCTGTTTTTTTACCATTGTATTCTGAAGTAACTAAAGACTTAAAAGGCAAATCATTTCTTTCTGTAACCGGCAGTGCATCCATATCTGCTCTTAAAGCGACTACTTTTCCTGGTAAATCTCCTTTTAACAAACCTACCACACCTGTTTTTGCGACACCTTCTTGTACCTCTATCCCTAGACTTCTTAAATGTTTCGCAATGTATTTTGCCGTCTTAAATTCTCTGTTAGACAATTCTGGGTTTTCATGTATGTGTCTTCGCCACTCTATGACTTTGGCCTCGACGTTATTTGAGAGTTTGTTTATTTTCTCATCATTTGTTTGGCCAAAAGCATTTAAAATAAAGCCGAAAAATAAAAGAACTGCTACTGTAATTTTCATAGTTTAGTTTGTTTTAGTTGAATAAAAGTAGGGGCAACTAGTATAATTATATTGCCTATTTATGATTCTTTAAATATATAGTTTTATATCGTAAATATGTAATCAAAAAAAAAATCGCCTAAAAATTTCTTTTTAGACGACTTTAACAAAAACTAATTATTTATTACAAAGCATAGCGCTGCGGACCTCCTCTTCGGATGTCTTCGCTTGCTGCTTCTTCAAATTGTGTAAAATTTTCTCTAAAGGCATTCGATAATTTAAAAGCTGTTTTATAATAAGCTTCATCATTATTCCATGTTGCTCTAGGACTTAATAATTCTGTTGGCACACCAGGACAAGTTCTTGGTTGTGCTAATCCAAATACAGAATGAATATGATAATCTTCGTATTTATAACTTCCTAAATCGCCATTTAACACGGCAGAAATCATTGCTCTTGTATATTTTAAAGGCATTCTTCTTCCTATGCCGTATTGGCCGCCAGACCAACCAGTATTTATCAACCAAACGTTTACGTCTGCATCTTTCATTTTTTTACTTAACATTTCTGCATATCTTGTTGGGTGAAGGGGCATAAAAGGTGCACCAAAGCATGCTGAAAAACTAGGTGTTGGTTCTGTAACTCCGGCTTCTGTTCCCGCAACTTTTGCTGTATAACCAGAAATAAAGTGGTATGCTGCTTGGTTAGGAGTTAATTTAGAAATTGGAGGCAAAACACCAAAAGCATCTGCCGTTAGAAAGAAAATATTCTTCGGGTTTTTACCTATGGATGGTTTTTGAATATTGTCTATATGATAAATAGGGTAACTAACTCTTGTATTTTGGGTAATAGAGGTATCTGCAAAATCGATAATACCCTGTTTATCCATCACAACATTTTCTAGAATTGCTCCTTTTTTAATTGCTGCAAAAATTTCTGGTTCTTGCTCTTGTGATAAGTTAATCACTTTTGCATAGCAACCACCTTCAAAATTAAAGACCGTGTTTTCTTCCGTCCAACCGTGCTCATCGTCACCAATTAAACTTCTATCTGGATCTGTAGAAAGTGTTGTTTTCCCTGTACCTGAAAGTCCAAAGAAAATTGCAGTATCGCCCTCTTTACCAATATTTGCAGAACAATGCATTGGTAAGGTTTTTTTATAAACAGGAAGTATAAAATTTAAAGCCGAGAAAATTCCTTTTTTAATTTCACCCGTATAACCAGTACCACCAATTAAAGCTATTTTTCTTGTAAAGTTTAAGATTGCAAAATTATGTTGTCTGGTTCCGTCTACTTCGGGATCTGCCATAAAACCAGGTGCATTTACTACAGTCCACTCAGGATCAAAATCTTTTAATTCTGCTTCTGTAGGTCTTAAAAACATATTGTATGCAAACATATTGCTCCAAGGGTACTCATTTACAACTCTTAGACTTAGTTTGTAATCTTCGTCTGCACAGGCATAAGAATCTCTTACAAAAATTTCTTTTTCAGAAAGATAATCTGTTACCTTATTATACAGGGCATCAAATTTGTCTGAATCAAATGGTAAATTAATGTCACTCCACCAAACTTCATCTTTAGTAACAGTATCTTTTACAATAAATCTATCTTTTGGTGAACGGCCTGTAAACTCTCCTGTATTTACTGCGATTGCGCCCAAAGAAGATGCTACTCCTTGTGCTTTTTTTAATGTTACTTCGTGTAACTCATTAGAACTTAGCTGATAATGAATTATTGCATTTTTGATTCCTAGATTATTTAACGAAATCGATTTCGTATTTGTATCTACCATCTCAATATATTTTTGTTTTTTATGAGCTGTAAAATTAAACAATATTTAGTTATGTGAATATTATTTTAACTTTTTTTACGCTTTTCTAATTTTTTTTAATTCTTTAGTTATGAAATACCTCATCATATAACCCCATCCAAGTACCAATAAAAGCCCTCCTAAAGGGGTTATAAACCAAATTAATTTTGCGGTTAATTTAGTTAATTGAATTGCATAAATAGATCCTGAAAAAAAGAATATTCCAAAGAAAAATAGCCAACTAATTGTATTTTTTTGTTTTACTGAAAAACCAGCATACATATTTACGAATAACAATACAATTACATGATACATTTGATAACGAACCGCCGTTTCAAAACTTAATAATTCTACTGCTGTTAAACTTTCTTTTAATGCATGCGCACCAAAAGCTCCTAAAATAATTGCCAACATTCCTAAAAAACAAATAATTATATAATTTTTAAACATTAATGGTAGTTTTTGTTAAATTTTAAACAATTGATGTATCTTCGTATCTCATACAAAAATACATCATTTATCATATGAAAAACATTCTAATTATTGGAGCTGGGAAATCGAGTTCTGCACTTATAAAATATCTTTTAGACACCTCTGAAGAAGAAAAATTATTTCTAACTATTGGAGATATCTCAACAGAAAATGCGCATAAACTAATCAATAATCATAAAAATGCCACAGCAATTATTTTAGATGTATTTGATAAGAAGCAACGCGAAGAGCAGATACAAAAAGCAGATATCGTTATTTCTATGTTACCAGCAAGATTTCACGTAGATGTTGCAAAAGATTGTATTACTTTTAATAAGCACATGGTTACTGCCTCTTATATTTCTGATGAAATGAAAGCTTTAGATGAAGAAGCTAAAAAGAAAGGATTGGTTTTTATGAATGAAATTGGTCTAGACCCAGGAATTGACCATATGAGTGCCATGCAAGTAATTGATAAAATTAAAGATGCTGGTGGTAAAATGCTATTGTTTGAATCTTTCTGTGGCGGAATTGTTGCCCCCGAAAGCGATGATAATTTATGGAATTACAAATTTACTTGGAACCCCAGAAATGTTGTTTTAGCAGGGCAAGGTGGCGCTGCAATGTTTATACAAGAGGGTACATACAAATACATACCTTACACTAAATTATTTAGAAGAACAGAGTTTCTAAAAGTAAATGGCAGTGGGGCCTTTGAGGCCTATGCAAATAGAGATTCTTTAAAGTATAGAAGTATTTATGGTTTAGATAATATTCCTACAATGTACAGAGGAACTATTAGAAAGGTAGGATTCTCTAGAGCTTGGGATATTTTTGTGCAATTAGGAATGACAGATGATTCTTATACTATAGAAGCTTCTGAAAACATGAGCTACAGAGATTTTGTTAATTTATTTTTAGGCTATTCTCCTTCAGATTCTGTAGAATTAAAATTACGTTCTTATCTTAAAATTGAACAAGATGACGTAATGTGGGCAAAATTAGTAGAATTAGACCTCTTTAATCCAAAGAAAAAAATTGGTTTAATAAATGCAACTCCTGCTAAAATGCTTCAAAAAATATTAGAAGATTCTTGGACTTTGGAAGAAGATGATAAAGATATGATTGTAATGCAACATCTTTTTGGATATGAATTAGACGGAAAAAAGTACCAAATAGAAAGTAGTTTTGTTGTTTTAGGAGAAAACCAAACCTATACTGCAATGTCAAAAACAGTAGGTTTACCAGTTGGTATTGCTGCTTTAAAAATTCTAAAAGGAGAAATTAAAACACCTGGTGTGCAAATACCAATAACCAAAGAAGTGTACGAACCTATTTTAAAAGAATTAGAAGCTCACGGAATTAAATTTTCTGAGAAGAAGGTGCCTTACTTAGGTTATAATCCTAACAATGTAATTTAATGAATATTGAAATTGCAAGGAACTAGTGCCTAAAGATTACCATTGGTCTGTTCCTTGCCATGACATGTTAAAACTACATTTTTAAATAAAAATCTTTCGTTAATGCAATATAGTCTTCTGTATATTGATGACGCGCAAGCTCTATGACTAAATGTGTTTCATCTAATTCTGTTTCCTGAAAAGAAAACGCCAATAAACTTCTTTTTACTTCTGATGTTTTATTTCCCTGAACCCTACAAACCTTATTCAGAAATAAATGATTTTTTTTTGCAATATTGATAAAATTTTCTTCCTCTTTAAAAGGGATAATTGTGGAGAATATACCATTTTCTGATAAAATTTTAGAAACCCCAACCACTAATTCTTCAAAAGACAAAGCAGAAGTAAAACGCGCTTTATTTCTAGAAGCATCTGCAGTTTCAAAGGTATCTGTATAAAAAGGAGGATTTGATACGATTAAATCATAGCATTCTTCTTCTGCTGCAATTTCATCTGCAAATTCCTGAAATGAAGCATTGTAACAATACAAACGGTCTGCCCAATCAGACTTCTCAAAATTTTCAACTGTTTGCTCATAGGCATCTTCATCAACCTCAACAGCATCAATTGTCATAGCATCAGAACGCTGTGCAATCATTAATGCAACAACACCAGTACCTGCACCAATATCTAAAATAGTGTCTGGATACTTATGAACAGCGCACCAGGCACCTAATAATACACCATCTGTGCCAACTTTCATTGCTGTTTTATCTTGCTCTACTGTAAATTCTTTAAATTTAAATGGTTGTAACATAAGTCAAAAATACTATAAATTTCAATTCATTTTAGAATTTGTATTGTTTTTGTATTGGTCTGCTAACGCACTAAAAACGGTAGTTTAAGTGTTTTTATTGAAAAAAATACGTCTTAAATAATAAAAAAAAGAGGCTTATAAAAAATAAAAATCTGTTGATTCAGATCAACAGATTTTTATTTTACTTAAGAATATTTATTTGACAACGCCAAAAGTTTTCTTTTGCAGAAAGGAAGGGATTCGAACCCTCGATACCGTTTCCAATATACTACCTTTCCAAGGTAGCGCCTTCGACCACTCGGCCACCTTTCTAGATATACAAAGCTATCAAACCCTCAGGGGTTTCAACTTCTATTGTATTGTTTTCTCTATTTACTTTTTTAATAAATTCATCTACCATAGGGATAAAAATTTCTGTTCCGTCCCTATCTATCTCAAAAAGTGGCTGAGCTGCTTTATCATTTATATGGACAATTTGCCCTACCTCACCAAAGTGAACATCCACTACAGTAAAACCAATTACTTCATGAAAATAAAACTTGTCACCAGATAATTTAGGCAACATTGTTGACGGCAAATAAATACCACACTTTAAAATAGAATCTGCTTCTTCATCAGAATAAATATCTTCAAACTGAACGCGAAGTTGATTTCCTTTATGTAAAGAACTTTTTTCAATAAAAAATGGAACCAGATTACTGCCAAATTCGACGTAAACTGATTCCATTTCTGTGTACAACTCTGGCTCATCGGTATCTAATTTGATAACAACTTCACCTTTAAAACTATATTTTGTAACGATTTTGCCTAAATAAAAACAATCTTCTTTACGCATCTTCGTATCAATTTAGTTTTTATTCTGCTGCTTTTTCTGCTGCTTCATCAATTGTTTCTGGAGCTGCCTCAACTGCTTCTTCAACTGCAACCTCTGCAACAACCTCTTCAACAACTGGCTTAGCTGCTTCAATTCTTGCTTCGTTTACTGCTTTTTCTGCTGCAAATGCTGCTGCCTTAGCATCAGATTCTGCCTGAGATAACCCAGCTTCTTTATCAGAAATTTTTGTAGCTTTTTCCTCTATCCAAGCTGCAAATTTAGCATCTGCCTGCTCTTGAGTTAAAGCACCTTTACGAACACCACCTACTAAATGATTCTTTAACATAGCACCTTTATAAGATAAAAGGTTCTTTGCAGTATCAGTTGGTTGTGCACCATTTTGTAACCACTGTACAGCTTTATCAATATTTAAATCGATAACTGCTGGGTTTACATTTGGATTGTAAGTACCTATTTTTTCTAAGTATTTACCATCTCTTTTTGCACGAGCATCAGCGGCAACGATCCAATAGAATGGTTTCCCTTTTTTACCGTGTCTTTGTAATCTAATCTTTACAGACATAATTTGTTAATTTTTTAAGGTTCTCGACCTTGATTATTAATAATCTTACTATCTCGTAGTAAGTGGGCGCAAATATACAAATTAATTTAATTCTAGAAACTTTAAATTTACTAATTATCAAGTAGTTAATCTATTTGTCTTTTGTTGATAAGTCGGCATAAATTTACAAGCCAAAATCTTTCATGTTTTTGTATTTTTATCTTCCCAAATCATCCATCTAAAACAGCTATTTATGTACTTAATTTTTGATACCGAAACGACTGGTTTACCTAAAAGCTGGAACGCTCCTATTACAAATACAGATAACTGGCCAAGATGTGTTCAAATTGCATGGCAACTGCATGATGACATGGGAAATATATTAGAACATAATGATTTTCTAATAAAACCAGACGGGTACAACATACCTTATGATGCAGAGAGAATTCACGGAATTTCTACAGAATTAGCAGAAGAACAAGGTATTTCTTTAGAGGAATGTTTGGTTTTATTTAATAAAGTTTTAGGTAAAACAACGTTTATTGTTGGTCAGAATTTAAATTTTGATTTGAACATTATGGGATGTGAATTCCATAGATTAGGGGTTGAAAACAAAATGACTTCTCTACCAATATTAGATACGTGTACAGAGAAAACGGCATTAATGTGCCAGATTCCTGGAGGTCGTGGTGGCAAATTTAAACTACCAACATTAACAGAATTACATAATCATTTATTTGGTGCTGGTTTTGGTGATGCACATAACGCCACAGCAGATGTTGAGGCAACAACACGTTGCTTTTTAGAATTGATTCGTATTAGAGAGTTTACAAAAGAGCAATTAGATGTAACTGCAGATTATTTTAAAAACTTCTCTGAAACCAATCCAAAACCAATTCAAGTAATTGGTTTAAAACACATTAATCTTAAGAAAGAAAGTGATAAAATACGACAACGTCTTGAAAAATTAAAAGATACAGCAGACACAAAATCTACTACTGTAGGTTTGGCAGAATTAGAAAATGTTCAATTTTCACATTTACACAATCACACACAATACTCTGTTTTACAATCTACCATACAAATTGGTAATATTGTAAAAGCAGCAGCTAAAGACAATATGCCTGCAGTTGCCATGACAGATACTGCAAACATGATGGCTTCTTTTCATTTTGTAAGCACAATTTTAACTCATAACAAAACAGCAGCTACGCCAATAAAACCCATTGTTGGTTGTGAGTTTAATGTCTGCGAAGATCATAAAAATAAATCTCAAAAAGACAATGGCTATCAAGTTGTATTATTAGCTAAAAACAAAAAAGGATATCATAATTTGGCAAAAATGTCTTCAATTGCCTTTGTGGATGGTTTTTACTACGTACCAAGAATTGATAGAGAGGTTATTCAAAAATACAAAGAAGATATTATTGTTTTAACGGGAAATTTATATGGTGAAGTTCCTAGTAAAATTCTAAACCTTGGAGAAAAACAAGCTGAAGATGCCCTAATTTGGTGGCAAGAACAATTTAAAGACGATTTGTATATTGAGTTGATGCGTCACAATCAACAGGATGAAAAAATTGTAAATGAAACGCTCTTAAAATTCTCTAAAAAACATAATGTTAAAGTTATTGCTACAAACAACACCTTTTATTTAGAGAAAAAAGATGCCAATGCACATGATATTTTATTGTGTGTAAAAGATGGAGAAAAACAAGCAACACCCATAGGAAAAGGGCGTGGTTATAGATACGGTTTACCAAACCAAGAGTATTATTTTAAGTCTTCAGATGAAATGAAAGCGCTTTTTGCAGACTTGCCAGAAGCCATTATCAATATTCAAGAAATTGTAGATAAAATAGAAATTTTTACACTTGCAAGAGATGTTTTATTACCTGCCTTTGATATTCCTGAGGAATTTAAAGATGTGGCAGATGAAGCTGACAAAGGAAAACGCGGTGAAAATAATTTTCTAAAACATTTAACCTTTGTTGGCGCTAAAAAACGATACGGAGAAATTACTGAATCTATAAAAGAGCGTTTAGATTTTGAATTGTCTGTAATTGAAAAAACAGGATATCCTGGGTATTTCTTAATTGTAGAAGATTTTATTCGCGAAGCGAGAAACATGGACGTTGCCGTTGGACCTGGGCGTGGTTCTGCCGCAGGTTCTGTTGTTGCCTTTTGTTTGTGGATTACCAATATAGACCCTATTAAGTACGATTTACTTTTTGAGCGTTTCTTAAATCCAGAACGTGTATCGATGCCCGATATTGATATTGATTTTGATGATGAAGGACGAGGACGTGTAATGGATTACGTAATTAATAAATATGGTGCAAATCAGGTTGCGCAAATTATTACATATGGCACAATGGCGGCAAAATCTTCTATTAGAGATACTGCCCGAGTGTTAGATTTACCTCTTTTTGAAGCAGATAGAATTGCAAAATTAATTCCTTTAATTAAACTAAAAAACATTTTTGGTGACGATGCAAAAAGTAAAGGAAAAGTTGCTGGTTTAAGGTCTGAGGATAAACAATTAGTTGAAGAACTAAAAAGCCTGTCTTTTGGAAATGATTTAGTTTCTGAAACGATTAACAAAGCAACAATGCTTGAAGGTTCGGTTAGAAACACCGGAATTCATGCCTGCGGCGTTATTATTACACCTAGTGATATTACCAATTATGTGCCGGTTGCTTTGGCAAAAGATTCTGACATGTACGTTACCCAATTTGACAATTCTGTAGTTGAAGACGCAGGTTTGTTAAAAATGGATTTCTTGGGTCTAAAAACACTAACCTTAATAAAAGACACCGTTAAAATTGTAAAGGCCAAGCACAATGTAATCTTAGATCCAGAGACGTTTCCTTTAGATGACGAAAAAACATACGAGCTTTTCCAAAAAGGAGAAACCGTAGGTATTTTTCAATATGAATCTCCAGGAATGCAAAAACACATGCGCTCTTTAAAACCAACTGTTTTTGCAGATTTAATTGCCATGAATGCCCTGTACAGACCAGGCCCAATGGAATATATTCCGTCTTTTATTAATAGAAAACACGGTACCGAAGATATTGAATATGATTTACCTGCCATGGAAGAATATTTGGCAGAAACTTACGGAATTACAGTCTATCAGGAGCAGGTAATGTTACTATCGCAAAAGTTGGCAGATTTCACTAAAGGTGAAGCCGATGTTTTACGTAAAGCAATGGGTAAAAAGCAAATTGCGGTTTTAGATAAAATGAAACCAAAATTTATAGAACAGGCAGCTGCAAAAGGGCACGATTCAGAAAAATTAGAGAAAATTTGGAAAGATTGGGAAGCCTTTGCTAGTTATGCCTTTAACAAATCTCACTCTACGTGTTATGCTTGGATTGCATACCAAACTGCCTATTTAAAGGCACATTACCCTGCAGAATATATGGCTTCTGTGCTTTCTAATAATATGAATGATATTAAATCTGTTTCCTTCTTTATGGAAGAATGCAAACGGATGGAACTCGAAGTTTTTGGCCCCGATTTAAATGAATCTTATTTAAAATTCTCTGTAAATGAAGACGGTGCAGTACGTTTTGGAATGGCCGCTGTAAAAGGTGTTGGTGCAGGTGCTGTTAGAGCAATTATTGAAGAAAGAGAAAAGAACGGAAACTACACCTCTATTTTCGATTTGGCAAAACGTATTGATTTGCGTGCTGCCAATAAAAAATCTTTTGATAGTTTGATAAAAGCAGGTGCCTTTGATTCTTTTGAAGACACACACAGAGCACAATATTTTTCTACAGACGAAAAAGGGTTGACTTTTTTAGAACGTGCCATGAAATTTGGAAGTAAATACCAAGAAAACGAGAACTCTGCACAAGTTTCTATGTTTGGTGAAGCTTCTAACATCCAATTTCCAGAACCAGACATTCCAGAATGTGAAACTTGGGGAAATATGGAATTATTAAAACAAGAAAAAGAAGTGATAGGCATCTATATTTCTGCACACCCATTAGATGATTTTAAAAACGAGTTAAAGTTTTGCAATGCTTCTTTAAAACACTTTAAAGAAGATCTTTCTAAATATGTTGGTGCAAATTTAGCCTTTGCAGGTATTATTTCTGATGTACAACATAGAGTTTCTAAAGCAGGCAAAGGGTGGGCAATGTTTACCATTGAAGATTATGGAGATACAAATGAGTTTCGAATTTTTGGAGAAGACTATCTAAGAATGCAACATTTCTTAGTTCCTAATCAGTTTTTGTTTGTACGATCTACAATTCAGGCCGGTTGGACGAGCAAAGAAGGGGTTGTTGGCGAGCCTAGGCTAAAGTTTACAGAAATGAAATTATTACATGATATAATGGATGAACTTTGTAAAAAAATGACAATTCAACTTCCTTTGGGTCAAATTAAAGAAGATACCATTTTAAATTTAGAATCTATTTTAAAAAATAAGCCCGGTAAACAAAGTTTAAACTTTACTATTTGGGATGAAAAAGAAAAATTAGAAGTGAGTTTACCAAGCAGAAATACTAAAATTCATATTACTAATGAGTTATTAGCAACTCTAGATAGCCAACAAATTAGTTACAAATTAAATTAAAAGAATTCATACTTAATTAATACCTCACAGGCTTTAAAAAACTGTGAGGTATTAAAAAATTAAGAATTTAAAACCTTCAACTTTTCAACCCAATTTAAGTTCTCGTAATTTTCTAAATCAGAGAAAATGTTTTTCATTCCAGAAAAACCAACAATTATATTTTTAGGCATTTTTTCTTCTTTTACATAGACACTAATTTCTGCTTTTCCTTCTGTACTTTTCTTCGTCTTATGAAAACGTGGAATATTGTAAAATTCTGGCCTCCATATACACACGAAGTTATCAATCAACTTAATTGTAGTTGCTAAAGAAAAAGTCTTTGTGAAATCACAAATGCTTGGTTTCACATCTAATGATGCACCCGATTTTAGTTTTTCCAATTCATGAAAACAAACAAGAACAATGTTATTCTTTTGTGCTAGTTTTTTTAAACCTTTAAATAGTATTTTTTCTTTCTCTAAAAAGGAATCTAAATTTTCAATGATAAGGCAGTCTATTTCTTTATTCTTATTTAAATAGCTCTCCAAGAAATCAAGTGTTAATTTTTTCTTTTTTTTAATAAATATTGGGAAATTTTGAATTTCTTTAAAGCTGTTATTTAAATGTATAAATTCGTTATCTAAAAACACTTTGTGTGCAACTTTAGTCCTGGAAACGCCACTTTTGTAAGACAAAAAAGAATGCAAAAAATGATGTACCTTCTTTTTAGAAATAATGGTGGTTTTTAACACGAGCTCATTTAGTAAGGTGTTTTTAAAAGAGGTAATACCGTTGCCTTGCCTTGCTGCAATAATATTTAAACTTCCCCTAGAGAAACCCTGGGTAACAAAATCTAATTTCGATAAACCCGTATATAGTTTTTGGTTTTCTTCTGTATTATGATTGATTTCTAGTTGGTATTCGAAAATTAAATTATTTAAACTTGTTTTCATTTTTTATATTTTAAACAAAAATAAAAACAAGGAATGTCAGAAGTTGACGGTTGAAAAATGAATCTGATACCAACATACTAATTTCTTATTATATACCCCAATTCTTTAGCTTTAGAAAGATCTAAACATCCTTTCGTTTCTTGCTTCAATGCTATTTTACAAAGCCCTCTTTTGTAGTAAGCAGATGCAAATGTTGGCTTGAGTGTGATTGCTTTGCTGTAATCTACGATTGCTTCTAGATACTCTTTTAAACGATACTTAGCATTACCTCTGTTGTGGTAAGCGTTTATATAGTAATAAGGGATTGCATCTTTTGGATTTAGCGCGATCGCTTTGTTAAAATCTATAATAGCACCCCGATTATCCTGTAATTTTATTTTTAAAAATGCGCGGTTGTAATAAGGAGTGGCATAATTTGGAGAAATCTCTGTAGCTTTATTAAAGTCTGCGATTGCCCCTTCATAATCTTGTAAATTTGATTTTACAACACCACTCTTAAAGTATGCTTGCGCCTTTAATAATAGTGTTGTTTGATTTGAATTTGAATTCATTTTGTTAAATTTTACTCAAATATAAAATCATAGAAAGTCAAAAGTTGACGGTTGAACTAATCTTCTTTTAGCTCATCATTTAACTCTTTAATTAATCTAGTAAATTCAAGATTCCTTCTTATTTTTTATGAACTCTATCCTTTAACCACTCCGGCTCCACAACCTCCAAAAAAGGTTGGTACATATTTAGGTGCTGTGTAAACTCGTAATTTATTAAAACCTCATATTCAAAAAGTGTAAACTCCTTTGATTCTTCTACAATTTTCTGAGATTCATGCAAAGGCAACGATTTAAAATAATAAGGTTGTTGCCCCTTCGCTTTTATTAAAACCTTTATCGGTTTGGGATACGCTGGGTTTATCGGTCTTAAATCTAAACCAATAACACCATTGAAAACTTTCTTATATTTTTCAATATCCAATTTTCTTTCAACAGTTTTATGAATTTTCAAATTCTCAATTCTATCCAGTCCAAAAGTTCTTAATTCTGCATTCCTATTCTTATCTAAACCTATTAGGTACCATCTTTTCTGGTACTCTTTTAAAAACAAAGGAATTACTTCTCTTTCTTCTTTTTGAGCATACTGTTTGCAATACATAAAAGTCAGTTCTTTATGCTGCTCAAAAGCACTTAAAATAGTTTCAATATGCACTGTTCCTTTAAAAACAATATTTTCAGAAATAACGTACTTCTGATGTTTTGAACTATTTTCAGAAAAGTTAATAAGATTTTGTGTAAGTATATTTACATTCAAATATTGTAAATACAGGTTTGCTTCTTTTTCATCAACTAATTTATTAGCAATATAACCTCTATTTTCTTTAGAAAATTCTATAAAAAAAGATTCTATTAAATCTTTAATATACCTTTCCAACGTTCTTTTAGATACGGCAATGTCGTTTTCTAAAAGAATATTTAATAGTTTTGCTTTAGAAATAGCAAAACCAGATTCAAACACTGTTTTTAAAATTAAAAGCTTGCTCTTATTTTTCATTTATTAAGTAATTTTCTTCAAAAGTAAAACTATAGAGCGACAAAAGGTGTCGTTCAGTAAAAAATAAATTTACTTACAAATTAAATTGATTCTAATTAGTAAAATAAAATGAAAACAAGTGCGATGTAAAAAGATAATACTTTACTTTTGTTTAACATTTTAAAGAATACATGAAACAAAATAATAATGGTACTTGGGTAAGTTGGAATGAAAACGTTACTTACGATTATAAATCACTTTTTAAAATAACTACTGAAGCAGAATTACAGGAAGTTATTAAAAATTCAGAAAAAATACGGGTTTTTGGAACTAAACAATCATCAGCAGATATTGCAGCTGGTTTAGAAACATTAATAGACATAACAACGTATAACAAAATACTTTCTTATAATGACGCAGAATATACCATTACGGTACAATCTGGTGTAATTTTAGGAGATTTATTAGAAGCAATAGAAGCAAAAGGCTGGTGCATACCTTGTTTACCAGACATTAATACGATTACTATTGGTGGTGCTTTGGCAACAGGTACACACGGAACAAGTGGAAAACTGTTATGTGAATACATGACAGATTGTAGTATGGTTTTAGCAGATGGTTCCTTAAAAAGAATCAATCAAAAAGATGAATTAATACACGCAGTGCGAGTTTCTTTAGGAGTTTTAGGTGTACTATCTGAGATTACTTTTAAATGTGAACCTCTTTACACATTGCACGTAAAGGAAGGACCAGAAGACGATGCTGTTTGGTTACCAAAGATTAAAGAGCGTATAAAAAAGCATGATTTCTTAAGAATCTTATGGCTACCACACACAGATAAAGGCTATGTAATTACCGGCGATAAAATTGATCCGAATACAGAAATTACAGAAAACTTAGGACCTGCATATTTAAAACATAGAAGAACAGCTTCGAAAATACTATACAAGTATTCTCATATTTTTCCTTGGACTACTGCAATTGCTAACAAGCTATTGTATAGAGGCTTCTTTAGCAGCCCTAAAGAACACAAAGGATCATTATACCAGGCGACTGTTACAAAATCTAGGGGCTCTACCATAGAATTAGCAGAATGGACTATTGGCTTAGACATATTTCCAACGGTTTTTGAAGAATTGAAAACAGAAATTAACAAATGGAGTAACAAATCGTTTATTCATATTCCTATGGATGTTCGTTTTGTATACAAAGACAAATCTTGGTTAAGTTATGCCTATGGCGAAGATACGGTAACCATGGGTTGTGTTTCAAGAAACGCAGCTACCGCAGATACCTATGAGGCTTTTAAAAGTATTGAGAAAGTTTTCTTAAAATATGGTGGAAAACCACATTGGGGAAAGCGCTTTACCGCAAAAGACGCTACCTTGTCTAAACTTTACAGCAAATGGGAAGATTTTAAAGTTTTAAGAAAGGAATTAGACCCAACTAATAAGTTTCTAAACCCATATTTAACTGAGTTACTAAACGAAAAAATAAAAAACTAATGCAACTTCCTAAAGGCTTTTTATTTGATTTTGATGGTGTAGTAGTAAATAGTTTCGAGAGTCATGGTGCAGCGTGGAGTAGTGCTTTTAGAGAATTATTTAAGCAAGAGATTGCGCCTTTTCCAAAAAGCCATGCAGGTAAATCTCCAATGATTATTGCGGAATATTTTTGTAGTGTTATTGGCGAAGAAAAACGGACTAAAGAACTATATGCTTTAAAAGACAAGCATCTAGATATTCATTTTACAGTACCTAAATTATTACCGGGTGTTAGAGAATTTACAACACTACTTACGAAAGAAAATATACCTTACGGCATTGCTAGTAACGCTACCAAACAGTTTTTAAAAAACAGTGTGCACCATTTAGAATTAAATTTTCCTGTTGTTTTTGGTGTACAAGATTACATAAAACCAAAACCTGCGCCAGAGGCATATATTACTTTGGCAAATGCATTGGGTTTTAAAAAAAATGATTTTAAAGATATTTGGGTTTTTGAAGACAGCATAACAGGAACAAAAGCTGCAAAATTAGCAGGAATGATTCCTATTGGTATTACTACACAATTTTCTGAAGAAGATTTAAAAGAAGCAGGGAGTGTTTTAGCATTTCCAACTTTATTGGAAGCTTATGAATATTTAGTAAAGTAGTTTAAGAACATAACTAAAATGAAACGGCTACAATTTAGAATTGTAGCCGTTTCATTTTTACTTAGGAACTTGTTACCTCTCTAAAAAGAGTTTCTAAATTTTTATTCTGCGCAGTTAAACCTAAAATTTTAAGGTTATTTTCTTGCGCAAAATCGAAAATATGAGAACGCATATCTTCATCGGAATTAAAGATTAATTGCCAATTATTCTCTGATGTATTTATTGCCGAAGTTAGGCTCAATAATTCTTGAAAAATCACCTCATCAAAAGAAGTATTAAAAGTAACTTCTATTGTTTGTTTTTTTAAATCTTGCAGATCTTCTAGTCTCTTATCCAGTATAATTGATCCCTTTTTAATAATAATTACTCGGTCGCAAACAGCCTCTACCTCTTGCATAATATGTGTAGAAAATAGCACCGTTTTGTCTTTGCCTAATTCCTTAATTAATACCCTAATTTCTACAATTTGATTTGGGTCTAGACCTGTTGTTGGCTCGTCTAAAATTAAAACTTTTGGGTTGTGTAAAATAGCCGCTGCAATGCCAACTCTTTGCTGATATCCTTTAGAAAGTTGATTTATTTTTTTATGTGCTTCTAACGTTAATCCTACTTTTTCAATACAAATTTCTATTTGACTTTTAGCCACCTTAAAAATAGCCGCTTGAAATTGCAAATATTCACGCACATACATTTCTGTATAAAGAGGATTGTGTTCTGGCAAATACCCTATTACTTTTTGTGCTTCTAATGGGTTTTGTAAAACATCTATATCATTCACAAAAACGGCACCTTCATCTGGCTTTATAAAACCTGTTAAGATTTTCATCATCGTAGATTTCCCTGCACCATTCGGACCTAAAAATCCAATAATTTGTCCTTTATCCGCAGAAAAAGAAACAGTATTTAATGCTTTCTGTGCTTTATAGCTTTTAGAAACGGAAGTTACGGTTATAGACATTTTACAAATGTAAGTTTAATACTAGAATAACGAAAATATGTAGATTTTAGTTTACAATATTAGAAAGCGTATTTGAAATAAAATAGTAACAAATGAAAAATGGCTCAATAAAAAATTGAGCCATTTTAAAAAAATATTTAAAATTTTTATAATTGATAGCGGACTCTAAGACTCACAAATCTTGGTAAAATAAATCGTTCATTTACTGTAAACGCAATAATACTCTGACTTACATTTACCTGAGAACCGGTTGCTAATAAATTATTACCTACCAATTCATATTCCCATTTAGCATCTCTATCTTTTCTGTAGGCTAATTTTGCATTCCAAATATTAAAAGAACTCTGCTTAGCACCGCCTTGTTTTACCTCATTATAAGTAAAATCTGAAGTTAGTGTTACTGAATTCCAAATATATGCGTCAAAATCTATAGATGGTGCATGTGTAACTGTTTTAATATCTGAAGCTCTAGCACTGTTACTCTGGTCTACATAGTTTACTCTGTAACGCAAAGTAACATTTGGTGCTTTTGTAAAATTTGTACCAACACTCCCGTTTATTCCTCGAACTAAACTTTCATTTGTATTTTCTACAGAATTAATAAATTGATAACTTTTATTGTAAGAGAAATTACCACCAAATCTTGTTCTAATCTTCTTAATTGTTTTACCAATACCAATAAATGAGGTAAGGCTCTCATTGTCTAAAGGAGAATTTATATTTGTACTACTAGAGACTACAGATCCTCTTTCAAAAATTGTATTTCTATTTACCTGATTTGAAGTTTTCTTATAATTTATTCTTGCAAAAATATTACTTGCATTAAATAAGTTAAAGCTAGAATACCTTAAGGTTAAATTATGAAAACTAGCATTTAAAAGACCTGGATTTCCTGATAAAAAAGAATTATAACTGTTTGCGACAATACCTCTTGCAATTTGATTTACATCTGTAAATCTAACCTCTTCTTTGTATCTAAAATTTAAACTTTCACTTCTTTTAAACTGCGCTACTACTTCAAATTCTGGCAGAAACTTAGTAAAAGTATCTTTAAACGTTTCTGTACCATACTGGGTATTGTTAGAGTTATAAGCATGCACTGTAAAGCCTGGTGTAAATGTAAAAATACCAGCTTTTAGACGATATCTTACTCCTGCATATACATCTGAAAAACTATAATCGGTATCATTGGTTGTTTGAGGATCGTTAATACCGCTAATTGTTGGGTTCGGATCAAAAGTAGCGCCATTGTCTAAAATTTGGAAAAAACGAGAATCAAAATTCTGTTTACTCAAGATAGTACCGGTAACAAAATTTAAATTACTTTTATCATTTAAGATATAATAGTAATCTAACTTTGCATCTAATTGATTGGATTTTACACGCCTGTCCTGTTCTAAATTATAAAATTGATTACTTCTATTTAAGCCTAAACTTAGAGCAGCATCATCAAATCCATCTTCAAACTCTTCTAGAGCGTCCAAATTATCTGGGTTATTGTTGTTTGGATCATTTTCTAAAGAAGCCACATAAAAAGGATCTTCATCTTGCAATACATGCTTCATTTCTAATGCAAAAATACTTTTTTCACCCGCCGTGTAGAAATAACTAAAATCTTGATTAATTGTGTAAGGCGTTGCATTTTCGGTCTCTGTAATATCACTTAAAACACGAGAAGTAACATCTTCTACAACAGATTCGTTAGAAAAACGTCCAGAAACATTATAACTTAACTGATTGTTAAAGTCTTTTTTATAAGTTGTACTTAAACGAAACAAGCCTGTGTTACTAGTTTGGTTTGTTTTTTTGTCTACAAAATCATCTGGTATGCTTGGGTCTACATAATCAATATCACTAATATTTCTTTGCCCGTTACTATTGCTAGACCAAATTAAGAAACCACTTAAATCTAATTTCTTGGTAGGTGAATAACTAAAGTTTAAGGCAGACAATTTCGTTTCAATTCTGTTTGCATTATTAGCATCAGCAGTTAAAAAACCAATACCCGAATCTCCTAAATTAATATTTGTACCATTAGATGGACTTTGGCTACGAAAACTACCACCAAAACTCCTTAAATCCCTTCTGCTTAAAACAACATCTCCTAAATTATTTATATCTCCAATAACATTTAATGTGTATTTTGGTGTGTAATAAAATAGTTTGGGTTGAAATAAATACAAACCTGTATCTTCAGAATTACCTATACCAGCAGTAACATCACCAAACCAAAAATTCTTTTTCCCTTCTTTTAGTTTGATATTAATAGCAACTCTATCTTGGTTATTTTGTACGCCACTTAATTGATTTACATTTGAATAATTTCTTAAAACTTGAATTTTATCTACTGCGTTGGAAGGAATATTTTTTGCAGCTAATTTGGTATCTCCACTAAAAAATTCTTTCCCATCAATCATTATTTTTTCAACTACCTTTCCCTCAACCTCAATTTCACCAGCAGCATTTATCTCTACTCCAGGTAATTTCTTTAGAACATCTTCTAATTTTCTTTCAGAACCATTTTTAAAAGAATCTGCGTTGTAAATTATAGTATCTCCTTTAATAGTTATGGGCATTTTAGAAATAATTTCTATACCATCTAACATGCTATCTTCTAGCATCGTATAGTTTTTAATCATATTAGTTGTTTTCGTTTTCAAAAACGCACTAACTTCTTTAAAGCCTATGTAACTTATTTTTATGTTATAGGTGGTGTTAATTTTTAAGTCTAATTTAAAATTTCCTTTCGCATCTGTAAAACCATAAGAAGCTATTCTCTTAGCCACGGTATCTAGTGCAATAACATTTGCCATTTCTAAAGGAAAATCTAATGAATCTTTTACAACTCCTCTGTATTCTATTTGTGCAAAAGCAACCGTAGAGAAAAGAAAAACAGCAATAAACAGTATTTTTTTCATGTATATTTTATTGTTAATTATATTTTGAATGAAACTATTTAGTTTCTTCCTCTACGACCACGGCCTCCTCTATTTTGAAAACGTTCTTTTAATTCTTCTGTTTTTATCTTTATAATTTTGTTGTATTCATCTCTAGAAACTTCTTTTCCTTTATTTGGCTCTTCTATTTCTAAAACTTCTTTTCCGCTAATAGCAACTTCTGTACACAACATGGTAGTTCTACCTGCATTTAATTCTAAAATTAACCCAGGTAAACCATAATAGGTGTCTGGCCCTGTGCTTACAGGAATTTGCGGAGTATACCAAGCAGTAATCGTTAACATTTTTTTTACTGGTTTTGTCTCTTTTGTATTTGTAGAATCTTTCTTTTTGTTATTTCTACTAAAAATACTTCCCCAATCTATATTGGTATCTTCTTTAACAAGCGTTGCTTTATAGCACGTATATTGACCAATTTTTTTAGTCTCCATTCCCATTTCCCATTGGGCTTGTTCCATCGCTTCAGTAACTAAAAAACGTTTGCTAAACTGCTCTACGTCTTCGATCATCTTTTTATCTTTTGTGTTTTTATAAATAGAACCTTGGCCGTTACTTCTACCCCAACTTGGCCCAGAAGCTCCTGGTGCTGCTAACTTCACTTCCTCCTTAAAAGAAGAAGCTGTTTTATTAAAAGTTAAGGTGTATGTTTTTTCTAAAAAGCTTTTCATACGAGCCATTCTTTGCTTTTTCTGCTGTTCGCTCATTTTCCCAAACCTACTCATATCCATTGTAGTTTTAGACATGTATGTTGCTTTACCTTGAAAGTTTTTTTGCGCAAAAGTAACTGAGGTAACCATTGCTAAAAGAAATATAAATAGTGATTTCATAACTGTTCTTTAATTTTTTTAAAAAAATATTATTAATAGTTATTTCTTAGACTCAAGAAAAATTAAAAGGTTTAATCTATTATGAAATTAAATAAACAAAATTATCCACCTATTTTAATATTCATACCGTTGCCCATATCCAAACCTTTTCTACTCTTAAATTTCTCCATCATTTCGTCAGATTTTTGGTTTTGAATTTTAATAAATTTCTTTTGAGAAACTACCTTCCCTTTTTTTGGTTCTATAATTATGTTCTTTTTAATAGGGTTTAAAATAATTTCTGAGCAAATAATTGTCTTTACACCGTCGTTTATTTCTAAAATTAAACCTGGCAAACCTTGGTAGTTTCCTGGTCCATTACTAACTGAAACCTCAGGAGTGTACCAAGCTGTAGTTACTACCGTTTTTTGAGTTACTTCCTCTAACGTTTTACCGTCTTTAAAACTTATTTTCTTATCTTCTATTTCTTTAGAAAAGCTAGCTTTATAGCAGGTATACAATCCTATATTTTTAGTTTCTGAAGATAGTTCCCAATCATAAGAGGGCAATTTATCTTTTACCAAAAAACGTTTTCCCATAATTTCTGTACCATTTACAAATCTTTTTTCCTTTATGTTTTTATAATACACGCTAGTATTACTGGCTCCTCCAAAAGACATTACCATTACATTATTTCCGCCAACTTTTGTTTTAGGCATGCTAAGTGTTACTTCTTGTTTATAGGTAGAACTGTATTTATCAAATTCTAAAACAAAAGTTTTTTGACTCATTTTCTGAATTCGCCTTTGTATTTCTTTTTGCATCTTATCATCTATCGCAGAATTCTTTTCTGAAGACATTTCAAAAGCGTTTTTACTGCTTGTTTTATAAATTGCTTTTCCCTGAAAATCTTGCGCATTTATTGTTTGTAATAAAAAAAATGCAATTGCTGTAAGTACTGTTTTCATAATTTACTTTTTTTAATAATTTCTATTGAAATTAGTTTTATCACGGCAAAGATGCAAACCAAAACTATCTTATAAGGTTAACAAGTGTTAACGTGTGTTAACCAGCATATTTTATATTTTTTAGAACCTATATTTGTAACATGATTACTAAAAAACAACATTGGATCTTTTATTTTATTGCCATAACAATTGTTGCGACTATTGGCATTCAGTTTTATTGGAATTTTAAAAATTATGAAGAAAATAAGCGACAAATAACTAACGAGGTTCAATTAAGCTTAGACAATGCTATCGAAGAATATTATGCAACTTTGGCTAAAGAGGAATTTACAACTATTATTAATTATAACTCAAATACTAAACGTTTTTCAGAAGAAAATGAACCTTCTAATTTTATTTTCAAAAAATCAAAAATATTTCAAGAATTTAAGTCGCTAATAAAAAAAGACACTCCATCTACAAAACCAAAATTTAAAATTACCAATATTTCATTTACTACGGATGACAAAAGTGATGCTAAAAAGACAGATTCCATTTTAAAGTCTTTTGCTAAAAAGATATCTAAAAACAAAAAGTCGAAGAAACAACCCGTAACAATATATTTTAGTGGAAAAAAATCTGCAGATAGCTTAAAATTAATTAAAAATTTAAAGCCTCTTTTTTTGTCTGTAACATCTAACTTTATAAATTACAAAGAATTAGATTCTTTAATTAAAAATCAGTTATCAAAGAAAAAGCTGCCAATAGCCTTTGTTTTTAATCACTTTAAAAGCGACACCTTATCGTACACCTCAAAAAAATCTTTTTCCTCTAAATTAGAAGTAAAAAGTGTTTCGTCAAAATCTACATATTTAAAAAAAGGTGAAGCATTTAAATTGATATATCAAATTTCTAGCTACGAAGCTTTAAAAAGAAGTTCTTTCGGAATTTTCTTGTCTTTATTATTGTCTTTGGCTGTAATTTCTAGTTTATTTTATCTCTTAAAAATCATCAATCAACAAAAAGAGCTTGCAAGTATAAAAAACGATTTAATTAGCAATATAACGCACGAATTTAAAACGCCAATTGCCACGGTTTCTGCAGCCATTGAAGCACTCGAAAACTTTAATGTTTTAGAAGATAAAAACAAAACCAAAAAATACCTTTCGATGTCTTCTTTACAATTAAAAAAACTTCATCAAATGGTAGAAAAACTATTAGAAACTGCAACCTTAGATAGCGAACAATTAATTTTAAAAAAAGAAACAATTGAAATTATTGAAACGATTGAAAAACTAGCTACAAAACACCAATTTTTACATACAGAAAAGGAAATTCATTTCTCTACGAACTTAAAACCTATTTATTTAAAAGTAGATAACTTTCATTTTGAAAATGTAATATCTAACCTAATCGACAATGCCGCAAAATATGGTGGAAACAAAATAGAAATAACAATCAATTCAATTCTAAATGCTACTGAAATTTCTGTTAAAGATAATGGAGACGGAATTGATAAAAGCCAACAAACGAAAGTATTCGATAAGTTTTATAGAGTACCTAAGGGCAACACACATGATGTAAAAGGTTTTGGAATTGGCTTATACTACAGTAAAAAAATAGTAGAAAAACACGCAGGAACACTGCAATTATTCTCTACAAAAAACAATACTATATTTAAAATAAACTTGCCAAATGAATAATATAAAAGTACTTTTAGCAGAAGATGAGGCTAGCTTAGGAATGATTATTACAGAAAGTTTAGAATCTAGAAATTTTACTGTTTTTCATGCAAAAAATGGCAAAGAAGCTTTAGATATTTACAAAAAGGAGAAGCTAGATATTTTAGTGCTCGATGTAATGATGCCAATTAAAGACGGCTTTACTTTAGCAAAAGAAATAAGGCTAGAAAATAAAGTAATTCCTATTATTTTTCTAACTGCAAAATCTCAAACTAGTGATGTTATAGAAGGGTTTAAAAATGGTGGTAATGACTATTTAAAAAAGCCTTTCTCTATGGAAGAGTTAATCATTAGAATGAAAGGATTATTAAATAGAATTGAACTAAAAACAGACACTGAAAACATTAAAATTGGTGGCTATTTATTCAATGCAACAAAACAAATACTTACTTTTTCTAACGAAATACAACAATTAACAAGCAGAGAAGCAGAATTACTTTTCTCTCTATTTGAAAAAAAGAACCAAGTTTTAGACAGAACTTTTATTTTAAACAAACTTTGGGGTAATGATGATTTTTTTAACGCAAGAAGCATGGATGTCTTTATTTCCAAATTAAGAAAGAGACTAAACAGAGACAAAAATATTCAAATTTTAAACGTACGAGGTTTTGGATATAAATTGATTTGCTAATTACTTTTCAAATTATAAATTTTGTTTACCTTTAACGTTCTATCTTAATCTTATACAATTAATATATGCACGTTGCAATTGCAGGAAATATTGGCGCTGGTAAAACCACGCTAACCAAACTTTTAGCCAAACATTATAAATGGAAACCTCATTATGAGTCTGTAGATGAAAATCCGTATTTAGACGATTTCTACACAGAGATGGAGCGTTGGTCTTTTAATTTACAAGTATATTTTTTAAATAGCCGTTTTAGACAGATTTTAGAATTACGCGAATCTGGCAAAAACATTATCCAAGATAGAACCATTTATGAAGATGCACGTATTTTTGCACCTAACTTGCATGCCATGGGCTTAATGACAAATAGAGACTATAATAATTATAGCTCTTTGTTTGAATTGATGGAGAACCTAGTAAAACCGCCAGATTTATTAATTTACCTACGTGCAGATATTTCTACATTAGTGGGGCAAATTCATAAACGTGGTAGAGAATATGAAAATTCTATTTCTATTGATTATTTAAGCAGACTAAACGAGCGTTATGAAGCGTGGATTTCTACGTATAAAAAAGGAAAACTCTTAGTAATAGATGTAGACAATTTAGATTTTGTAACCAACCAAGAAGATTTAGGATACATTATAGATAGAATAGACTCTCAAATAAACGGATTGTTTTAATTGAGAATTAGGAATATAAAAAGGGGGTGAAATTTTTAAATTTCACCCCCTTTTTTATCCTTAAGAACCTCTTATAGGTTTAAGGCATAATCTAAATCTGCTATTATATCTTCTTCATCTTCTATACCAACACTTAAACGAATTAAAGCATCTGTAATTCCTATTTTTAAACGCGTTGCCTCTGGTATTGAAGCGTGCGACATGGTTACTGGATGATTTACCAGACTCTCTACACCACCCAAAGACTCTGCCAATGTAAATACCTTGGTGTTTTGTAAGAATTTAAAAGTAGCCTCTATGCTCTGGTCTTTTAAACTGAAAGAAACCATACCACCAAAATCTTTCATTTGCCTTTTAGCAATTGAATAACTTGGATGATCTTCTAAACCCGGATAATAAACGGCACCTACTTTTGGATGCTTTTTCAAGAACCTAGCAACTGTGCGTCCATTTTCACAATGGCGTTGCATTCTAACATGCAATGTTTTAATGCCTCTTAGGGCTAAGAAAGAATCCATAGGGCTAGCAATTGCGCCCGCAGCAAATTGAATAAAATGAAGCTCTTTAGCCAATTTTGAATCTTTTACCATTAACGCCCCCATAATTAAATCTGAATGACCACCTAAATACTTTGTTGCAGAATGCATTACAATATCTGCACCTAAATCTAAAGGTCTCTGTAAATAAGGTGTAGCAAACGTATTATCTACAGCAATTAAAATAGTAGAGTTTACATCTTTTACTACCTTACAAATTGCCTCAATATCTGTAATTTTCATTAACGGATTGGTTGGTGTTTCTACCCAAACCAATTTGGTTTTTTCTGTAATTGCATCTGCTACATTAGCTACAGCATTCATATCTACATAGGTAAATTCTAATCCGTATTTTTCAAATAATCTTGTAAACATTCTATACGTACCGCCATACAAATCATCTCCAGCAATTATCTCATCTCCTGGCTTTAGTGTTCTTAAAACACAGTCTATCGCAGCCATGCCAGAGGAAAAGGCAAAGCCGTGTGTACCGTTTTCTATAGCGGCAAAACTATGTTCTAATGCAGTTCTTGTAGGGTTTGATCCTCTTGAATATTCATATTCTTGCGGTTCTCCCGGACTTGAATGTGCATATGTTGAAGTCATGAATATAGGTGGCATTACAGCACCTGTTGTGGGCTCTGGTTTTTGACCTCCGTGAATGGTTTTGGTATTAAATTTCATTTTTAGACTTTTTTTGATGTTTTAAGAACTTTGTAAATAGCTTCTCTTGCATCTTTTAAGTAGGCCAGTAATTGGCAAACAAGGTTAGCCCAGATTGCAGTGACATCCTTTTTTGAGGAACGAATAAAAAGATACAACGGAAAGCTGGAAATAGCTTCTATAAAAATTTCTTAATAGATCTTATAATTCCGTAATGAATGCCTTCATGATAATTATTAAATACTAGCGCTGTTTCTATACTATCTAAAACCAAACCTGTACTTGTTGGGTATGCAGTAAAATCTTCAAAAATACCTGCTTCAAAATCTTCTTGCAAGGTGTCTGGTAATCCTAAAAACAGGTCTTTTACCTCGTCAAACTCTTCTTCCGTAAAGTCTGTTGTTGGTGCAGTTCCTTTTTTATAGGCTTGTATTAATTCATCTGGACACAAACAATCTAAATTTGATAATTTATAATGTAGTAATTGTTGTGTAACTACTAAATGAGCTACATTCCATGCAATACTATTTTTAAAACCTGCTGGAATTACATGAATTTGTCCTAAAGTTAAGCCTTCTAATTCTTTTAATACTAAATCTCTAGATATTCTTAAAACATCGAATTGTGTATTCATTTTTATGTTTATTTTTGAAGTAACAAATATAAATGATTCAAATGAGAAAAGTCTATTTTTTAAAAACTTGTGATACTTGTAAACGAATTTTAAATGAGGTAAATACTGATAGTTTTGAATTACAGGAGATAAAATCGAATCCTTTAAATGCCAGACAATTAGCGGAAATGTATGCACTCTCTAGCAGCTATGAAGAGCTCTTTAACAAACGTGCAAAATTGTATAAGGCCTTGGATCTAAAAAATAAAACTATTTCTGAAACTGATTACAAACAATATATTTTAGAGGAATATACTTTTTTAAAACGCCCTGTTTTTATTGTTGATAATGAAATTTTTATAGGAAATAGTAAGAAGGTTGTGGCAGCGTTAAAAGTAAAACTTAGTTAGTTGTTTCTGTACAAAAGCTTTTGAATTATTTTGAAGACTGCTGCCAAAAAAAAATAGAATTAGATGAAAAAAAATAATCTATAATCGGCTATTAATTTTTTGTTCCTTTTTTAACTCTTTAATTTTATAGAATTGCTTTTTTTACTTTATTTACTAAAAATAAATATTTATTAAATTTTATAACACAAAATATCTAAATTTTATTTTTGTAATTTTACCACTTAAATCTAAATTAAATGTTTTCTAAAAAAGCCAATGCAATCTTTGCTAACGCAATTAAAACTTATAAAAGTAAAGAAGAAGTAGAACAAAAATGTATTAATCCTTTTGACAAAAAGAAGGATTTAATAGATTTTATTTTGTTTGAAAAGTGCTGGATAGACGCAACACAATGGGCGTATGAAGATATTATTAGAGACCCAAATATAAACGCAAAGGATGCCTTAGTTTTAAAAAGAAAAATTGATGCTTCTAATCAAGTTAGAACAGACAATGTTGAATATATTGACAGCTATTTCTTAGAAAAATATATTAATATTTCTACTTCTAAAGATGCAAAAATTAATTCTGAAAGTCCTGCATGGGCAATAGACAGGTTGTCTATTTTGGCTTTGAAGATTTATCATATGAATTTAGAAACTACAAGAGATGATGCTTCTGAAATTCATAAAGTAAACTGCTCGAAGAAATTAGCTATTTTACTTGATCAGCGCATAGATTTATCTACTGCAATTGATGATTTATTGCAAGATATCGAACTAGGAAAAAAATACATGAAGGTTTATAAACAAATGAAAATGTATAATGACGATGAATTAAACCCGGTTTTAAGAGCTTCTAAATAATATTTGTTTGTCTAATTTTAAAAATCATATTTTAGTAATTCGTCTCTCTGCAATGGGAGATATTGCTATATTAGTTCCTGTGCTAAAAGCTTTATTAAAACAAAACAAAGATGTTAAAATCACTGTTTTAACTCAAAAATTTTTTACTCCTATATTTAAAGACTTAAAAAATGTAGATGTCTATACCATAGATACAAAAGCAAAACATAAGGGTTTTTTAGGGTTATTTAAATTATATAAAGAACTTAAAAAAAATAATTTTACGGCAATTGCAGATGTGCATAATGTTTTAAGAAGTAACATTTTAAAAATATTTTTTTTCAAGAAAAACTTTATTCAAATTGATAAAGGTAGAAAAGAAAAAAAAGATTTAGTTGCTAAGAAAAAATTTGTGCAACTAAAAACATCACATGAAAGATATGCTGATATTTTTAGAAAATTAGGTTTTAAAATAGATTTATCAAACCCAGACTTTCCCGAAAAGGCAATTTTACCATCTAAAATTAGAAATATTTTAAGTGTCGCAAAAAATAAAAAAATTATTGGTATTGCACCTTTTGCAGCTCATAAAGGTAAAATGTATCCTTTAGAAAAAATGAAAATTGTAATTGAGCAGCTTTCTAAAAATTATAATATTTTACTGTTTGGAGGCAAAAATGAGCTACCTATTCTAAGTTCTTTTGAAAACAATTCTAGTATAATATCTATTGCAGGAAAGTTAACTTTTACTGAAGAGTTAGAAACCATCTCTAATTTAAACTGCATGCTTTCTATGGATTCTGGCAATGCACATCTTGCTGCAATGTATGGCGTAAAAGTAGTTACTATCTGGGGCATAACGCATCCTTTTGCAGGTTTTGCACCATTTAATCAACCAAAAGAGTATGCTATCATCCCAGATTTAAGAAAATTCCCAAAAATACCTACTTCTATCTATGGAAATAAATGTCCTGAAAACTATTTAAGTGCAGCCGGTAATATTTTACCAGAAAAGATAATAACTAAAATTAACAATCTTCTTTAAGCGAATCTTCTCTCGATAATGCTTATTAAACGATTCTCTAATTCTTCTTGTTCAGACCAATTATAATCTGGCTTTACTATTTTGGTAATAAACTTTTTTGCTTCCTTTTCATTTTTAAACGTATTTAACTGAGAGATAACTCTGTTAAAATCTTCCTGACTGCCCTCAAACAGCTTCTTAACAAAAATAATTCTATCATTTAAACCAATCTGAATATTGGTTTGTAATGCGTCATTTAAAGATGTTGATTGCAGAGGCTCAAACAAATTAGCAATAATATCTACAGGAATTGTATCTTCTAATTCTTCTTCTAAAGTTAAACCTATCTTTTCTATAATTTCTTTTGAATCTTCTTTAGAGCTTGTTGTTTCTGTCTCTCCAAAAATTAAATCTTCTATATCATCAAAAGGTTGTTCTACTTCTGCTACCTCTTCAGCTCCCAGAAATTCATTTATTTCCTCTATACTTTGGTCTGCAATTTCTTCAAGAACGGCTTCCTCTTCAGAAAAATTAGCTCCAATTTCTACTACTAAGTCCTTATTTTCTATAATCTCAGTAGTTTCTTCTACTTCATTAATAATTGTATCTATTTCTAAAACATCTGCTTCTTTAGTAGAAACTACCTCTTTTATTTCGTACCCTTTTTCAACCGAAACAAGAAGATCTTCTTTAGATTCTTTTGAACCAGGAGTTGTATTTACGTATTCTTCAACAAATGCTAAAACAGATAATTTCTCATAAATTTCAAATGCTTTTTGTTTTAATAAAAACACGTTTTCTTTATTTTTCATCTGTAAGATGCTGTGCGCAATACTAATTAAATCGCTTTCTAGTTTTTTGTGCATAAGTTGTAAGTTGAGGTTGGTTTTTAATCGTAAAATTTAATAAATTTGTGAATTACCAAAGTAATACAAAATTTAAATCTCTAAAGCCTAAAATTACGAAATGTTTCTTGAAAATACAGTAAATCATACAGAACAATTTGGCTGGATAGAAGTAATCTGTGGCTCGATGTTTTCTGGCAAGACAGAAGAATTAATTAGACGCCTAAAACGTGCTCAGTTTGCAAAGCAAAATGTAGAGATTTTTAAACCATCTTTAGACACACGTTATGATAATGATGAAGTTGTATCTCATAATGATAACAGAATTAGATCTACACCAGTGCCTGTTTCTTCTAATATTTTATTACTAGCTAATGATGTAGATGTTGTTGGTATCGATGAAGCTCAATTTTTTGATGATGAAATTGTCTCAGTTTGCAACGATTTGGCAAATAGGGGTGTTCGGGTAATAGTTGCAGGCTTAGATATGGATTTTAAAGGAAACCCTTTTGGGCCCATGCCAGCGCTTATGGCAACTGCAGAATATGTAACAAAAGTGCATGCTGTTTGCACGCATACAGGTAATTTAGCTCATTATAGTTTTAGAAAAGCTAAAAATGACAAGATTGTAATGTTGGGTGAAATGCAAGAATATGAGCCTTTAAGCAGAGCTGCATATTACAAAGCTTTACAAAAACAGAAAGCAGATACCGCCTCTTTAGAAGATACCAAGTCTACTGAAAATAAAACTGAATAATAATTTTTAGAAAAATGAATAATCATGTTACTGTTTTAGAAATTGATGGAAGTGCATTGTTGCACAATCTAAATTATTTTAAACAAAAATTAGAACCACAAACAAAAATTCTAGCAGTTGTAAAAGCATTTGGTTATGGAAGCGATGGCGTACAAGTAGCAAAATTCTTAGAAGACAAAGTAGCTTACTTTGCAGTTGCCTATGCGCATGAAGGCATTGCCTTGCGTAAAGCAGGCATTCAAGCCCCTATTTTAGTTTTGCACCCACACATTCAAAATTTACAATCTATAGTAGATTATAGGTTAGAACCAACCTTGTATAATTTTAATATTTTTTCTGCATTTTTACAATTAGCAGATAAAACTCCGTTAATGAACTACCCTATTCATATAAAGTTTAATACCGGTTTAAATAGGCTGGGTTTCTGGCATACAGACATTCCAAATATTTTAGCAGACCTAAAACAAACAAATCATATAAAGGTGCAATCTCTTTTCTCTCACTTAGCAGCTAGTGAAGATTTAGAAGAAAAAGAGTTTACCGTTAATCAAATTAACAACTTTGCAGCCATTGTACAACAGTTTTTTAAACACTTAGGCTATGAGCCAATATTACATATTTTAAATACATCTGGTGTTGTAAATTACCCCAAAGCACAATTTGATATGGTAAGAATTGGTATCGGTTTATATGGCTTTGGAAATGATGAAAAAGAAACTTCACAATTAAAAAATACGCATAATTTAAAATCTATTATTTCTCAAATTCATATAGTAGCACCAGGAGAAACTGTTGGTTATAATAGAGCTTTTATAGCTAAAAAAGCCACAAAAACAGCTACCATACCAATTGGGCATGCAGATGGTTTGTCTAGAAAATTAGGTAATAAAAAAGGCTTTGTTGTTATTAACAACCAAAAAGCACCAATTATTGGCAATGTTTGTATGGATATGATTATGGTTGATATAACCAAAATTGAGTGCAAAGAAGGTAACGAAGTAATTATTTTTAATAGCCAAGAAATGATACAAAATATTTCTGACATCTCAGAAACTATTGTTTATGAGACCTTAACAGCTATTTCTCCACGCGTCGAAAAAACATTAAAAGGATAATTTAATTTCCCTACTTTAGCGGCTAACCAATAAAAATAAATTAATATGTTTAAAGAATTTAAAGACTTTATTACGGGTGGAAACGTAATAGAATTTGCAGTAGCAGTAATTATGGCTGGCGCAATTGGCGCAGTTGTAAAAGGATTTGTAAGTAACATCATTATGCCTATTGTAGGGCTATTTACTGGCGGTGCTAGTTTAGCAGATCAAAAACATGTTTTATCTGAAGCAATTTTAGATGTAACAGGAAAAGTAACTACACCAGAAAACGCCATTTTATATGGTGCTTGGATAGATACAATTATCAACTTAATTATTGTTGGTTTTGTAATGTTTCTAATTGTAAAAGCTTACAATAAATCTAAAAAGAAACAAGAAGAAGCGGCACCAGCAGCACCTGCAGGACCTAGCCAAGAAGATTTATTAGCAGAAATAAGAGATTTATTAGCTAAGAAATAATACACATATCTTTTTTAAATAAAAAATCCTGAGTACATGACTCAGGATTTTTTTTATTTAAAATGAAACCACTAAAAATACGCAACATCTAATATTTAGTTTAAAAAACCACAAACTTCATTGTAAAAATGTTTTGGATTCTCTGCATGCAACCAGTGACCAGCATTTTTAATTTCAATGATTTTAGAATTGGTAAAATGTGCCAAAATTATTGCTTCTTCTTTTTCCGTAATATAATCTGAATTCTGACCTTTTAAGAATAATGTCTCATTTTTAAAAATAGTAAAAGGCGGCAATGCAGCCCCAACCTCTATATTGTTTTCTGTTAAAGAATCTAGATTAAATCGAAAAGCTAATTGTCCTTTTTCTTTCCAATAAACATTTTTTAACAAAAACTGACGTACCCCTATTTCTGGAATTAAATCTGCTAGTTTTTTATCTACTTTGCCCCTAGAATTGTCTAAAGAAAAATCTATGGAGTTTAAACCCGCTAAAATTGCATTGTGATGCGGTTGGTATTGTCTTGGAGAAATATCTACAATAATAAGTTTTTGAACCAATTCTGGGTACGTAACTGCAAACAGCATCGCTGTTTTCCCACCCATAGAATGCCCAATTAAATATACTTTTGTTAACTGATGTTCTTGAATGTAGTTATACAAATCTTCCACCAAAACTTCATAATTAAAAATATCTCTATGAAAACTGCGGCCATGATTTCTTTGGTCGATTAAATGAACTTCATAGTCTTCAGAAAACTGAGAGCCCAATGTTTTCCAGTTATCAGACATTCCGAAATACCCGTGTAGAATTAATAACGGTGTTCCTTCTCCTTTAATGATTGAATGTAATATTGGGTTGTTAGACATTTTCTTATTAATTGTGATAGTTATATTGCCGCGAGACAAATACAGAAACCTTGTAATTTACTTTGACTGACAGCAGCTATTAAGAGTTACTTTAATCTATGCAAATACATGTTTACTACATTTTCTAGGCCTAAATACAAACTTTCTGCAATTAAGGCGTGCCCAATAGAAACTTCTGCTAAATTAGGAATGTTCTGTTTAAAAAATTGAATATTCTCTAAACTTAAATCATGCCCTGCATTAATACCTAAACCCAATTTTTTTGCTAAGATTGCAGCTTCGGTATATGGTTTTATCGCTTCCATATTTCCTAAATCGAATTGTTTAGCAAATTCTTCTGTATACAATTCTATTCTGTCTGCACCTGTTTCAGCTGCAGCTTCAATCAAATTAGAATCTGTGTCTATAAAAATAGAAGTTCTAATTCCGTTTTGTTTAAACTCTTGAATTACTTCCTTTAAAAAAGATTGGTTTTTTATTGTATCCCAACCTGCATTAGAGGTAATTGCATGAATACTATCTGGCACCAAAGTTACTTGTGTTGGTTTTGTTTCTAAAACCAAATCTATGAAAGACTTTATCGGATTTCCTTCAATATTAAACTCTGTTTTTACAACAGCTACTAAATCTCTAGCATCTTGGTATCTAATATGTCTTTCATCTGGTCTTGGGTGAATTGTAATACCCTGGCCACCAAAACTTTCTATATCTGCAGCAACTTTTAATAAATTTGGTACATCACCGCCACGAGAGTTTCTTAAAGTTGCTATTTTATTAATATTTACGCTTAACTTTGTCATTGTCTAGAATTAGACTGCAAAGATAAATTATTAAATCATTTTATCCTATATTCGTAGAGCATGAATATTACAGATTACATACTAAATGAGATAAAACCATTACCGTTAAACGGTAGTGTAAAAGCCGCTAAAAAAGTATTTAATAATTTTTCTATTACACATTTTCCTATGGTAGAAAACAATATTTATTTAGGCTGTTTTGCTCAAGAAGATATTCAAACTATAGAAAATAATAATGATAATTTAGCGGCATACAAATACCTCCTAATTTCTTTTTTTACAGATGAAAAAGCAACCGTTTTAGAACTCTTAAAAATTTTTGCAGATAATAGTACCAACATTATACCTGTTCTTAGTGAAGAAAAGGAATACATTGGTTACTACGATTTGTGTGATACTTTAGATGTGTTTTCTACCAGCCCTTTTATGATGGAAAAAAGCGAAACCTTAATCATAGAGAAGTTAGAGAGTGATTATTCTATGGCAGAAGTGGCTCAGATTGTAGAATCTAATGGTGGAAAACTGTTAGGAATGTATCTCTCAGAAAAACACCAAAATTTGGTTCAAATTACGCTTAAAATTAGTACCGAAGATATTCATGAAATTATGCATGCCTATAGAAGATATGATTACAAGATAATTTCTACACATGCAAATGATATGTATTTAGAAGATTTAAAAAATAGATCAGATTATTTACAGAAATATTTAGAAATGTAACCACGTTTTTTGGTTTTAGAGGATAAATTTATTTTAAAAAATGAATTAAAAATGAAGAAAGTAGCAGTTTACGGACAATCTTATTCTATTTCCGCAGAGAAAGAAATTCAAATTCTTTTAGGTGTTTTAGAAAAAAATAATATTGTATGTTTTATAGAAGAAAAATTTTATAATTTATTAGTTGAGGGTCATATTTTAAATAAAAAATACCCTACATTTTCTCATTTTAATGATTTAAATAATTCTTTTGATCTTATGTTTACTCTTGGTGGAGATGGTACAATTTTAAGAGCAGTTACCTATATAAGAGATTTAGGAATACCAATGTTAGGAATAAATACAGGTAGATTAGGCTTTCTTGCAACCATTAATAAAAATACCATAGAAGAAAGTGTAAGTCTTATTTTAAATGGAGAATACACTGTGCAAGAAAGAACACTCTTATCTGTAAAGACCTCACCAGATACCGCAAAATTTTCTGAAATTAATTTTGCCCTAAACGAAGTAACAATTGCAAGAAAAAACACCACTTCTATGATTGGTGTAACCACCAATTTAAACCATGAATATTTAACTAATTATTGGGCAGATGGCTTAATAATTGCTACACCTACCGGCTCTACTGGTTATTCTTTAAGTTGCAATGGTCCTGTAGTTTCTCCAGACTCTAAAAACTTAGTAATAACGCCAATTGCGCCCCATAATTTAACAGCTAGATCTATGGTTATTTCAGATGAAACCTCTATTCAATTAGAAGTAGATTCTAGAGAAAAAGAATTTTTAATCTCATTAGATTCTAGAATTACTTCTGTTGCAGAAAACACAAAAGTATTTATAGAGAAAGCTCCTTTTACCATTAAAAGTATTATCCCTAACAATCAATCTTTTTTACAAACACTACGTAGTAAATTATTATGGGGAGAAGACACTAGAAATGAAACGAATCTTTAAAACAATGCAAAGCAATAAAAAGACAAAAAACTTGTTATTCAAAAAAGACTTGGTATTAACTTTAAAAAGCAAATTGTAATCCTTATATTTGCTCGCTATTTTCTAGAATGAGAAGACGTATTTTATTTATCGCATGTGTTGCATTTTGCTCAACTTTGTTTGGTCAAGAATATGAAATAGGCGCTTCTTTAGGAGGTACAAATTATGTTGGAGATATTGGGAGTACAAAATATATAAATCCAAATGAACTAGCAGGTAATGTGTTTTTTAAATACAATTATAACCCTAGAATTGCTCTAAAAGCAACACTAAGTTATTTACCAATAGAAGGAGATGATGCCAAAGCAGAAACAGATTTCAGAAAAAACAGAAGGTTACGTTTTTCTAATACAATAAAGGAAGTAGCTTTAGGCATAGAGTTTAATTTTTATGATTATGATACTACATCAGAAGATAAAAGTTGGACTCCTTATATTTTAGTAGAACTTGCAGCATTTAATTATAATATTATTAAAGGTAAAAACAGTGCGCAAGAAGATATTTTAAAAAATAAAACAGCATTCGCAATACCAATTGGTATTGGTTTTAAATCTAAATTAATAGATAATTTTGCTATTGCTTTAGAAACAAAATTTAGATATACGTTTCAAGACGATTTAGATTTTATTTCTGAAAACAGTATCGATTTTAATATTGAAGGGAATAGTAATGATTGGTATCTGTTTGCAGGTGTATCTCTAATTTACACTTTTGGAAGACCTGCTTGTTATACAAAAGGACTATAAAAAATATGGATAAAAAATTACTTATTGACTTACAAAGAGTACCTAAACACGTTGCCATTATTATGGATGGTAATGGACGCTGGGCCGAAGGTAAAGGAATGAGCAGAGTTTTTGGCCATAGAAATGCATTAACTGCAGTAAGAGAATCTATAGAGTCTGCAGCCCAAATTGGTGTAAAAGCAATTACCTTATATGCCTTTTCTACAGAAAACTGGAACAGACCAAAGTTAGAAGTAGATGCACTAATGAGTTTACTTGTAAACTCATTAAAAAAAGAATTACCTACTTTTCAGAAAAACGGTGTTATCGTAAATGCCATTGGCAGTCTTGAAAACTTACCCAATAAAGCTAAAAAAGCTTTAAAAGGTGTAATTATTGAAACAAAAGACAATTCTAAAATTATACTCACATTAGCATTGAGCTATGGTTCTAGAGAAGAAATTGTTAACGCAATCAAAAACATATCTAAAAAAGTTGTTAATAAAGAACTTTCTGTGAAAGAAATTGATGAAAATATTATAAATAACCATTTATATACGTTTAATTTGCCCGAGGTCGATTTAATGATAAGAACAAGTGGTGAACAACGCATCAGTAATTTCTTACTTTGGCAAATGGCCTATGCCGAATTATACTTTACAGATATACTTTGGCCAGATTTTAGAAAAGAGCATTTTTACGATGCAATTATAGATTACCAGAATAGAGAACGACGATTTGGAAAAACAAGCGAACAGATTACAGAATAATTTTTTTATGAAATTAATTTCCGCAGCAATAGTGTTTACAGCACTATTTTTTACTTATAATACAAATGCACAGACTAATAAAGACAGTTTATCTGTAGTACAAAAAGATACTATAATTAGTAAAAATATCTCTTTTGAAAAAGGGAAAGCCTATATTTTGGGTGGCATCTCTGTAACAGGCCTTCAGAAGTTTAGTGAAGAAACTGTAAGGGTTTTTACAGGACTTAGATACGGTCAAACAATTAAACTACCTGGAGATAAACTAACAAGCGCAATAAAAAAACTTTATGAAAGTAAACAATTTAGCGATGTTGATGTCTATTTGGATAGGGTTGACGGAGAAACAGTATACCTTAGACTAGAAGTTCAAGAGCTTCCGCAGTTAAACCAAGTAGCAATTACGGGTATAAAAAAATCAAAAGCAAAAGAGCTAATTACCGAAGCAGAACTTAAGCTAGGTGCAATGGTAACAGATAACTTATTGGTTACCACCAAAAACTACTTCACTAAAAAATATACAGACAAAGGTTACTTAAAAACAAAAGTTTCTTTAGATGTTAGAAAAGATACAACAGATATTAACATTGTTAATATGGATGTTTTTATTGATAAAGGTTCTAAAATAAAAATTAAAGCTATAAACTTTACAGGCAACAAAGCGCTTTCTAACAAAAAACTAAGAAAAGCGATGTCTAATACAAAACAAAAGTTTTTTGGACGTTTCTGGAAATCATCAAAATATATTGAAGAGGACTACCAAGAAGATTTAGAAAGTATTTTAGATAAATATAGCAGATTAGGTTACCGAGATGCTCGAATTTTAAAAGAAAGTATTTCTTGGAATAATGATAATAAAACTATTGATATTAATATAGATTTAGAAGAAGGAAGACAATACCGTTTTGCAGAAATATTATTTGTTGGTAATAAAGAATACACAAATGAGCAATTGCAGCAGGTTCTAAGAATAGAAAAGGGAGATATTTATAATGGTGCCGTTTTAAAAGAACGAGTAAATGGAGATGGAACACCAACCTCTTTTGATATTTCTTCTGAATACCAGAATAATGGGTATTTATTTTCTCAAGTAAATGCTGTTGAAACTAGGGTAGAAAACGATTCTATTACGGTAGAAGTAAGAATTAGAGAAGACGAAAAAGCACGAATTAAAAAGGTTACTGTTGCTGGAAACGACAAAACAAATGACCATGTAATCTTTAGAGAATTAAGAGTAAAACCAGGAGACTTATTTAGTAGAAGAGAAATTATTAGATCTATTAGAGAAATTGGTCAACTAGGATTTTTTGATCAAAATGTAACACCAGATGTTGTACCAAATTACCAAGATAAAACAACAGACATTAACTTTAATGTTATAGAAAAAGGTGGTAGCCAAATAGAATTACAAGGTGGTTATGGTGGTGGTTCTTTTATTGGAACCTTAGGTCTGTCTTTTAATAATTTTTCGATAAAAAACATTTTTAATAAAGAAGCATACAAACCTTTACCAACAGGAGACGGTCAAAAGCTATCTTTAAGACTACAATCTAGTAGAACCTTTAATACTTATAGTTTTTCTTTTACAGAACCTTGGTATGGCGGGAAAAAACCAAAATCATTATCTTTTTCTATCTATCAATCCAATCAGTTTCAATTAAACCCGCAAACTTACGATGTAGATAAAGATAGAAAATTAGGAATTACTGGAGCATCAATTGGCTTAGGACAACGTTTAAAATGGCCAGATGATTTTTTCCAACTATCACAAACCATTTCTTATCAAAGTTTTCAATTAAAAAATTATGGTTTTAGAGTTGGTGACAATGTCTTAAATAATGGTACTTTAAATAACTTATCTTACAATTTAAATATTAGCAGAAGTTCTGCCGGACCAAGTTTAATTTTTCCTACGTATGGTTCTGAATTTTCTTTTGGTGTAAAAGCAACGTTTCCTTATTCATTATTTACAGATAAAAACTACGATCAACCTGCAAATTTAACAGCTGTAGAGCAAAATGATTTTCTTGCAGACAAATTTAAATGGTTAGAATATTATAAATTCAATGCAAAAGGAAAATGGTACACCTCATTTACAGATAAATTAGTGTTAATGACCAATGCAGAAGGAGGCTTTTTAGGGTTTTATAATAGTGAATTAGGACAAACACCTTTTGAACGGTATTTTGTAGGTGGAGACGGTATTGCCCAATTTCAATTAGATGGGAGAGAAACAGTAGGTTTAAGAGGCTATGAAAACAATAGATTATCTTCAATTGCTGGAGGAACTATTTATAATAAATTTCAGTTAGAATTAAGATACTCTATAACAGATGCACCATCTGCCTCTATTTATACTTTAGGTTTCTTAGAAGCTGGTAATTCTTATGACAATTTTAATGATTTTAACCCGTTTAATGTAAAAAGATCAGCCGGTTTAGGAGTAAGGATATTTATGCCCGCTTTTGGATTATTAGGAATTGATTTTGCACATGGTTTTGATCCATTACCTGGACAAATAGAAAAATCTGGTTGGCAAACACATTTTATCATCGGAAGACAGTTCTAAAGAAACGACGTATTTTTAATGTCATTAGTTTTTTTGGCACGGTTTTTTCTAAATAGTTATCAAATGAGAAAAATATTTTTATTTACAGTCCTTTTATTTTCAGTTAGTATTTCTTGGTCTCAAAAAAATCAAAAAATAGCTTATATAGATATGGAATACATTTTAGAAAATGTACCAGAATACTTAGAAGCTCAAAACACTTTAAATGGAAAAGTTGTAAAATGGCAGCAAAAATTAGATAAACAAGCTAGATTTATAGAAGTAATAAAAACAGATTTAGCAAATGAAAAGGCTATTTTAACGAAAGATTTAATAGAAGAGAAAGAAGAAGAAATTTCATTAAAGCAAGATGAATTAAGAAGATTAGAATCTTTATATTTTGGCCCTCAAGGAGATATGTTTACAATAAGAAAGCAATTAGTTAGGCCAATTCAAGATCAGGTTTACAATGCAATCCAAAATATTTCTGCCAAAAAAAAGTATGACTTTGTTTTTGATAAATCTAGTGAATTAGTAATGCTATATTCAAATAAAAAATACGATATTAGCGACCTCGTTTTAGCTTCAATAAGTAAAACAAGATTAATAGGTCAAAAAAAGATTAAAAAGGAAGAAAAAAAGATTCCGAAAGCGCTAACGAATCAACAAAAAGAAGTTGTCGCAAAAAAACAAGCTGTTGTCGCAAAAAAGCTCTCAGATAGAGAAGCAAAAAAGAAAATAATTGCAGAGAAAAGAAAAGAGCTTTTAAAGAAAAGAGAAGAAAAAAGAGCTTTGCTTAGAGAAAAGAAAGAAGCTTTGAAGAAGAAAAAAGAAGAAGCAAGAAAAAAAAAGGAAACCCAAGACAATAACAATTAAATTAAACAAGAATGAAAAATTTTAAAACGTTACTATTAATTGCTGTATTTACTTTAGGAGTAGCTGGTATTACAAATGCACAAAAAATAGGTCATGTAGATTATCAAAGAGTTATAGATAATATGCCAGAAACAAGAGCATTAACTGTTACTTTAGAGAAATTAGGGAAATCTTACCAAAGTGAGATTGAAGGCTTGAAGAAAAAATTAGAAGCAAAGGTTCAAAAATATACTGCAGAACAGGCTACACAGACAGAAACAACAAATAAAGACAGAGCGCAAGAAGTGCAACTAGATAAAGCAAGATTTGATCAAGCACAACAAGCTGCTTACCAAGAAATGCAAAAAAGACAAGCACAAGACTTAGAACCTATTGTAAAGAAAGCAGAAAAAGCAATAGAAAACATAGCTACAACAAAAGGAATTTTATATGTATTTGATGCTAAATCTTTAATTATAAAAAAAGGTACAGATTTATATGATGCTGCAAAAGCTAAATTAGGTTTATTAGCAGATAAGCCTAGACAGCAACAAGCGCCTAGATAATATTTACATTTTATAAATAAAATAAAGAAACCTACTTTTTAAAGTAGGTTTCTTTATTTTTACAAAATATGGGTTCTAATAATTTTCCGATTGGCTTTTTTGATTCTGGTATTGGCGGCACCTCTATATGGAAAGAGGTATTAACATGCTTGCCAAAAGAGAATACCATTTACCTCTCTGACAGTAAGAATGCACCCTATGGAGAAAAAACAAAAGAAGAAATTATATTATTATGTCAAAAAAACATAGAATTTCTGCTAAAACAAAACTGTAAACTTATTGTAGTTGCCTGTAATACGGCTACAACAAATGCAATAGATTACTTAAGAAGTACCTATACAATCCCCTTTATTGGCATAGAACCTGCTATAAAACCAGCAGCATTAAGTACAAAAACTAAAAAAATTAGTATTTTGGCTACCAAAGGCACCCTTAACAGCGCCTTATTTGAAAAAACATCCGGTATTATAGAAAAGGATATTCAAATACAAGAAACAATAGGAAAGGGCCTTGTAGAGCTAATTGAAAATGGCAAGCTTCATTCTAACGAAATGACTACTCTTTTAAATTCATACTTAAAACCTATGATTGCCAACAATACAGATTGTTTGGTCTTAGGCTGCACTCATTACCCTTATTTAATTCCTCAAATTAGAAAAATAGTTGGAGAGAATATACAGATAATAGATTCTGGAGAAGCTGTAGCTAGACAGACAAAAGTAATTTTAAATAAATACAAAATTGCAAACACCAACGAAATAACGACCCCACAGCATTTACTTTACACGAATAATAATAGCAAAGCTTTAAAGGAAATACTTTCTAATAGTATGTGTGAAAATATAAAAATTGAAAGTGCTAACTTTTAAAAACTACCATAAGAAGAATTAATATTAGGGCAAGCTGCACCTCTTTTCTCTCTCGTCCATAAATTAATACCCAAAGAAATTTGATGAAAACCGTTTTCAGCAAATAACACTTCATTTAACTGTTTTGTATGCGTGTAAGAAAACATAAAGTTCTTATAATTTACACCAATTATAGGAGACAAGTATGCCGCACTCTCGAGACTATTATTACTTTCAAAATTTCGTCTGTAAGACAAAGCTGCCCAAATTTGGGTTTCTGAAAATGTTTTATAAGCTTTTAAATTAAAATCTACCAAACGCTCTCCTATACCTTCTCTAAACTGAAGCATTATTGAAGGTTCTAGTTGTACAAATCTTAAATCTTTAAAATAGTAGCCAGCAGATAAAATATAATTTCTAAGATCTAAAGGTTCTTGCACATTTAAGTTGTTTTTAGCGGTAAGAAATAAATTTTTAACTGTAAAGTAAGTAGACAAACCACCACTATGATATGCAGTACTAAAATCTGCATTATAATAACTTGTACTTTCTATAATTTGACTAACCGCTGGATCTCCTGTAAAACTTCTTTGATCTGATTGATTTTGCACAAATGAAAAAGCAAGCCCAAAAGATAATTGTTTAAACATTTTTCCACTACCCATAGGTAAATGATAAGCATAAGCTCCTTGCACTCCTTTTTGCGAGTGAAAACCATTTTTATCATTAAATAAAATTAAACCATAAGCTGCATTACTATTTTCACCAAACTTGGTCTGAAAACTTGCAGTTTGCAAAGAGGGTGCATTGGGTACTCCAATCCATTGTTGTCTTGCAGTTACCCTTAACTTACTAGAATTACCTATTCCTGCGGCAGAAGGGTGCACTAAAAAAACATTATCAGATAAATAATCTGCATAAATTGGTAATGTTTCTTGTGCTTGACTTATTATCGAAAAAAAAGCAATATACAAAAGATAAATCCTAGGGTATCTGAACTCCATTAAATTAAAAGTTTTAAAAGCTCTCAAATATATTATTTTTATTCTTATTAATTCTTTTACCAGAAGTTTTTAATTAAAAAACTTAACTCTGAAGTAAATACTTAGAAAAACTAGCCGCCTTTCTTTGCGCAATAGGAATTCGATCTCCAGAACGCAACAAACAATAAGTAATTTTAGGTCTATTAAATGATACTATTTCATGAAGTCTTAAAATATAGGAATTATGCACTCTATAAAAAATAGAAGGATCTAGTAATTTTTCGAAATCACCTAATAATTTTGAAATTAAAAAAGAGGTACTATCCTTTAAAATAACTAAGGTATTCTTACCATCTGCTTTTAGATAACTAATTTCTTTAGGTTTTACAATAATAGCTTTAGACAAAGTACCTAAGGCTATGAATTTAGGGAATTCTGACCTTTGGTAAATTGTCTTATAGCTACCTATTATTTCTAATTGTTTTTTTGCTTTATTAACTGCACTTAACACCTTCTCTAAGGCGAAAGGTTTTAGTAAAAAGTCTATTATATTATGTGCAAAACATTCTTTTGCATATTCTTCATTTGTGCTGCATGCAATTACTTGAAAATTAAAATCTCCATTGAATTTTTCTAAAACATCAAAACCTTTGCTATTATTTAGCTCCATTCCTAAGAATACAATATCTGGTATTGTTTCTAAAATAAGTTGAAAAGCAGTCTCTACTTCGGTTGCAATGCCAACTACCTCGATATCTAAAAAATAAGATTTAAAAAGCTTTTCTAACAAAAGCCTATCAATATTATTGTCTTCTACAATAAAAATTTTTATTTTTCTCATAGGTTATTTAAAATTTCTTTAAACTTTAATTTAAAAACTAAAATTTTAGGTTGTCATCGTTTTATATAAAACCAATTCTCATCTTTAAAATCAATTATTTAAAAATAATGTTATCTATTCTTGTTTAGACATCGCCTATGTAAAATTATTAAAAGAGTTTGTTTGTTCGTTGTTTTTTAGATAACGTGTCATATATCCTCGGTGAAACGTCTTTTTTTTAATAAGTTCATAGAGTAAAATTTCAAAAAATCAAAAAAAATACTTATTTCACAAATTTAAATTTGAAGTATTACAGAGTTTACAATAAATAAAAAATGTATTTATGAGTGCTCATTTTAGCAAGAACAAAACATCAATGTTTAAGACAAGAGTATTTTAAAAATTTTTAGAATTATATTAAAAGACGGCTTAAACTGTTTTAATAAGAGCAAATAATAAACTAATTCTATCACACCTAAACTAAAGATAGCTTTTTAAACAGAATTATTAACTCGGCAAAAAAAAGCAATAGGATATTCTTGCATAAACTTAGGCTTCTTATATTTATAAGGCTTAAAAATCAGTAAATTAACAATAGAAAATACTCCTAAACTAGCAAGAAGATTTAGATATAATTATTCAAAATAATTGGTGTCACACAACTGTCATATAACTGTCACATCAGCGCCTTATAGATTTCAATATTAAAAAAAGGTAATACCTATCTTTGTATTGAATTAAAAAAAGATAAATAATGATTCCTGAAACAATTAATTTAAGAGCTATTAAAAAAATGAGATTAGAACGTCATTGGTCACAAGAACAATTGGCAGAAATGAGTGGATTAAATATAAGAACTATTCAGAGAATTGAAAATGGAGAGAATGCAGGTTTAGAATCTTTAAAATCTTTAGCTGCAGTTTTTGAAATAAATATTACTGATTCAGATAAAACGCAAGAAATAGAACAAATTAGAAAAAAAGAAGAATATATACAAAATCTTATGGGTTTTTATAAGTTTCTTGCAATTGCAATTTTAAGTTTGGTAGCTCCGTTTATTATCGCAATTAATGATTCATCTAATTGGAGTATTTTTTTATGGATTCTACTTTCTTGGGTGGTAATATTAAGCATCTATTCTCTTAATGTTTTTGATTTCTTTGGGGAAGAATGGAAAAGAAAAATGATTGATAAGAAATTTAAAAAGAAGTAAATTTTAGAACTTAAGCTTTCCTATTTAATAGATCCTCCATTCTTATTACGCCAGCGATTTATCTAAATTCACACAAAATAATATGCCTGTGGTTTAAATAAAAAAGTACCGTATTTGTTGCGCTTCTATTTAAAATAGTTTTTTTTAAGTACTTAAAACTTTACTCCTAAATGCATCATCATGTAATTTAGTTACCTATTGTATTTGCAAGTACTCTGCAATAGGTAACATTTTCTAGATAGCACCCCCTTGTTCTAGCTACTAATAGAGACTACAAATTCACCTATAATTATACCTAAATAAGGTTTTAATATTTTAGAATTAATGTGTAGTGTATTTTATTTTACTTAAAATTTACTTTGTTCTCATCTAACAAATCAAAAAACCAGACAGAAGCTATACCTCAACTGTCAAAAACCTTTCTATATCCTCTAATTTAATAGGTTTTACTATATAGTCAGAAATTTCATTAATTTTCCTTGCTCTTTCAATATCGATGAGATTAAGTGAAGAACTGAACATAATGATGACTATCTTTTTTTTTATTTCCTTTTTTATGCCTGCATATTCTTCTATAAATTGCCATCCATCCATTATTGGCATATTAACATCAAGAAAGATGACATCTGGTATATTTTCATCAATCGCTCTGTTATTAGAAAGATATTGTATTGCTTTCTCTCCATTTGATAAAGTAATAATTTCTTCTGCTAATTTATTACTGTTAATAATATTGGTTAATAAAAATTGATAAATTTCATCATCATCAATTATACAAATCAAAGGTCGTTTTCTTATCATTATATGTTTTTTTTAAAAATTATTTTGAAAGTACTTCCCTTATCTACCTCACTTTCTACAGTTATAGAACCACCTATTGTTTCTATTTGAATTTTGGTCATAAAAAGACCGACTCCCTTAGAATCTGGATGATTATGGAATGTATTACTTAATCCAAAAAGTTTGTGCCCATGTTTTTCTAAATCTATTCCCAATCCATTATCTTTAGCTGTAAGCATAATTTCATTATTATTAATTTCTGTGTAAAAATGAATCTTAGCAATACGGTTAGGTGATCTATATCTGATAGAATTAGATAGCAGATTTAGCATAATACTCTCCATATAAAGTTTTGGATATTCGACATTAGCAACCTCAGAAAAGTTTGAGGTCACTTCTGCTTTTGAATCTAATATCTGATTATGTAAAATCTCTAGTGTTTTATTAAAAACGGAATCAAAAACAATAGAATCATGAGCAATATCTTTATTCTCTTGTATTTTTACAGACTCTATTAATTCATTTAATGTCTCATTAAGATGACCTATAACTATTTCTACTTTAGAAAATATCATATCCTTATCTTCTAAACCTGTAATCTTACTATATAGATCACTTAATGCCAAAAGATTACTAACGGGTGCTCTTAAATTATGTGATACAATATGTGCAAAACTCGAAAGCTGTCTGTTCTTATTTTCTAAATACTTATTAAACTCCTCTAATTGTAATTTTTGCTTTAAAATTAGTTCAGAGCTACTTCTTAATTCTTTATTTACAGCTATCAATTCATTGGAAAGATCATTCGCCTTTCTTTTGGCTATTAAAAGTTCTTGTTCATATCTTTTCCTATGAGAAATATTCAATACTGCAGACTGTGTATATAAGTGAAGCCCCTCTTTATCTTTTATTTCCACTGAGTTCACAAGAACAGGGAATTTAGCACCCCCTTTTTTTATAAAATTGAAATTTATTTCTTCTATAGATCCTTTTAGCTTTAATACTGGAGAATAAACATTTTCAAAATATATTTTCCCTCCAAGAGATAGAAAGTCTGTAATTTTTTTTTTGTCTATTACTTCTTCACGGGTATAGTTTGTTAAATCTAAAAATTTCTTATTAGAATCAACGATAGTGCCATCGGGTAATGAGCAAAAATAACCACTAGGAAAATTGTTGTAAAGTTCTTTATAATCTAAATTATAATTCATTAGCTGTTATGGTTTTATGACCAACTATACTAAATATTGTTTCATAGCCTCAATCGCTTGAGCAGGTCCACTAAGGTGCGGACAATGACCTGTTGTTTCTAATAATACAAATTTACTATTAGCTATATGATCATGCACAAACTGCCCTACTTTAATCGACGCAATAACATCATTTTTAGATTGTATTATAAGTGTATCCGTAGAGAGTTTTTTAAGATCATTTCTATTATCTCCTAGAAAAGTGACTTTTGCAAAATGGCTTGCTATCTTTGGATTATTTTGACAAAAACTTTCTTCTAATTCTACTGCTAATTCAGGTCTATCAGCATTGCCCATTATTACAGGTGCCATAGCACTAGACCAACCTAAGTAATTAGAGTCTAAAGTTTCCATAAGATCGTCAATATCGTTTTGAGAAAACCCACCAAAATAATTAGCATCATTAATATATCTTGGAGAAGGACCAATCATAATTAATTTTTCAAAGAGAGCAGGTCTTTTAATGGCAACAAGTGCGCCTATCATTGCGCTCACAGAATGCCCAACAAAACAAACATCCTTTAGATTTAAGGCATCACAAATTTCGATTATATCATTAGCATAACCTTCAAGAGAATTATACTTGTCGTAGTCATAGGAATTCTCATCCGATTTACCCGAACCGACAAGATCGATAAGAATAATTTTGTAATCTTCTTTAAATTGAGGAGTAATAAATCTCCACATATTTTGATCACATCCGTATCCATGAACCAAAAACATAGATTTACTGCCAGTACCTTGAATTGTTACATTGTTTCTAATAAGTATTTTTTTTAACATTTAGTTTATTTTTATAGATAGCCTGTTTTTACTAATTCAGACCTAATAATAATAATAATAGTAAATTGTAAGCAATTTTACAATCCACTAAAATTATACTCATTAATAGCTTAAATCATATTTATCTCAAGAAACACGCATGCCTTCGAGCTTAATATTGTAAGAAAATAGTCTTCATTTTAGCTAGTTTTAAGTTTGCTGTTTTCAATATATTATTTAAATCTTTTGTGATATAAAAAAATAAGACTTTTGCATTGCTTAGAGATGATCCTTAGAGGTTTTGAAAAGATTTAAAACCAACTGTAAACGAATCTTATTAGAAAGTAATACAATGCTCGAAAACATCTTTCTCGCCTTCTTGTACTATATTATTAATTACTACAACTAAAGCAATCTCTTCTAAGTTTGAATTAAATTATAATTACTAGTAACTAATTAGTGTATTGCTTTCACAACTGCTTAACTAAAGGATTATCTTCATTCCTGACCTCTCACAAAGCTCAATTGCCTCAATGTATCTTTCCGGAGAGTAAGGTGCATCCATTGACACCACATTATAATCTCCAAGATGTGCGTATAAATCTGCTGACTTATTCTCTGTGTCTATTATAGCAATTTTAGTGAAGTCTCCTCCTGTTAATCCTTTTGCTAGTAGTAGCGAAGAGTAAGTCTTACCACTTCCAGCACTACCTTGTAATGCTAACTTAATTTTAGCTTGTTTCCTTTCGGATTTACGTATTTCCATGTATATGTTTTAAATTATTATTAAATAAGAAAAGGGCTTACGCATCAATTGCATAAGCCCTTTGTTCGAGACGACATCATAGTTACATTACTACTTCATCGTCAATTAATTGTGTTGTCACTTGGAATAATCCAGAGAAATCCTCGGCACTTGCTCTATCTGCATTCATGAGATGAGATATTCTGATTTGTGGTTCTCCTTTAGAATCAAAGCTAAGATTAGATAAATAGTCTTTACCTACTTCGATACCATAGCTGTAATTAGCCTCATGGCAAATTGCTGTTCTCTGCACCTCATCACCGCTTGGCAACTGAAATCCTAGCGTTACAATCTTATAGTCTTTGCCGTTACTGTTTTGAATCACATTCTCTCCAATCTTTAATAAGGTTGCATTGAATGAAAATTCACTTTCTCCAGTCTTTAAATTCTGAATCTTTTTGTACTTGGTCATAATTTTAAATTTTAAGTTATGAGATAAGGAATACCCCTATCATCCAAAATTTAAAAAGGGTAGGGGTTGAAGTGATATTTAGTAGTCTCTCGACCCTGTTTTTTAAAAAAAATAAAAAATTATTAATTTTATTTCATACATTAGATGCAGCTATGAAAAAGCTACTTCTCAAAAATCAATCATTGATAAGTATCAATAATTGGTGCCATTTACTCTAAAAGTAAGTGATAACTGCTGTTGTTTTTTTTATTTCTAAATGAATTATTGTTATTCCATAAAGCCGGAAATAACAATGATTCTAGAACTATCTTATTAACCCTAAACAAAAATGCTAATCGAGAATAAAAGTTCCTCTTATCCGACAATAAAAACCTAAAAACGGGAACTTTGTGCAGCATATAACCAGTTATGCATAAGCAAAAAAGTTACCCCTGAATTCAAAATTATCTTCCAAAATAGATTGATTGAAATAAAAAAAGTTAGGTAAATATTTTTTTACTCCAAAATGTAAAGTATATTTGTCATTATGGAA